>Ga0233412_10000529_pt1 | contig 21932 bp, 22 predicted proteins | sample Na_anoxic_4_MG_FD_180667 | JGI IMG/M metagenome (GOLD analysis project Ga0233412, IMG submission 180667) | Seawater microbial communities from Saanich Inlet, British Columbia, Canada - Na_anoxic_4_MG | ecosystem: Environmental > Aquatic > Marine > Inlet | place: Canada: British Columbia...
TTTCTAGGATTCATTTTAGATAGTACACTTTTTCCACTATATTCATTATCAGTTTCACTTGGCCATAACCAATATCCACCTCTAAGTTTTCGCCCATGAGATGGTCTTGTGTGATGACGTCTTCTGTGAGTTCTTTTTTTTGCACGTCTTAATGTTTTTTTTGCTTTATTTCTTTTATGTGTAGATTTTCTATGCATTTTCATATACTATATATTAAGAAATTATTTCCCTAAAACTGATATTATAAAATTTAATAATTTTGACGCACAATAGACCCCCATCCACAAGTACGTCCATTTCGTAAACTTGTATTAAAAATAGACCCCTTTTTAGCTGGTGCAGCACACCCACCAGATCTTACTCTCTTAATAGAAGATCTAACACCACTAGGATAATAATTTTTGGTAGAATATGGTGCATTAGCGGGTAAACCAACTTTATAACTGCTTTTACCGACCGCATTTGCTTTAAGTCTTTGTGTTCGTGAGGATGAATCCATTGGGGCAATATAATTCATGTGACCAGATGTTTGGTGAGCAGTACCAGTAGAATGATTAAATGAGTTATTTCGGTATACTTTTTTAATAGCAAGTTCTCTCTGAATTGCTAAACTTTTACTAGATTCCGCAGTTCTAAAATATCGGTGACGAGAATTTGTATTTTGATCAGCATTAACTGGTTCTTGCGACGGATAAAATAAAGGAGGGTTAGGGTGTACACAATTTAAAACACCCAAGTTATGAGGTGGCATAACAAGTGGGTAATTGTTTGTAGTTAATGGACCATAAACAGGAGTAATTATAATATCGTCGTATTGTGTCATTTATCTTATTATTATATAGGAATAATAAAATAAATATTGAAAAATTTAAATAGTTGTATCATCGTCCTTTTTTTTCTTTGGTTTCGTTGATTTTTTCGTTTTAGGTAAAGAATCAGCTTCATTTGTTGCTGTATCTTTTTTTGCTCGTGGTTTTCTTGCTTTTACAACAGGTACTTCTTGAATAGGAGGAATAGGAGGATGTGTATTACAATCATGCTGTGTATCCGTAATATCAATATCATTAGATAACTCTACTTGTTCATTAATAGTAATGTCTTCCACTTCAGAAGTAATAGTATCGTTAGTTGGATTCATTTCTTCGTCTTCGTTTTCAATATTGTTCTTCCTTTCTTGTGCTTCTCTAATAGTATCTCTATAATCATCAAATATAGAATCTGTAGCATCTAATAAAACACTTATAATTCTTGGTTTTTTACTATGCTCACTAGTTTCATCATATTCTTCATACCAATTAGATAATAAGATATCATATTGTTTTGAAATTTTCTCATTATCAAACCAAATTTTTCCAAAAGGCGCACTTCCAATAACAAATACTGTAGCATCATTATGAAATTCTTGTATAATAATCTTAGCTTCAATAAAATTTTTATGACCAGAAGGATCACTCATCTTAATAATAATAATAATAATATATTGAAATCTTTATATTATAATCAAAAAAGTATTTTATCCTTAATATCTTCTAATAGCTCTCCATGCACTTTGAGAAGCAGAAGATTCATCACCACCATTAGAGTAATCATTATAGTTTTTATTAACTGCTTGTTGTTTCAAAAATTTAATATAATCAGATGAATCATATACAAATTTAACATTACATGCAGCAGCGGGAATTCCAGAATCATCGCATCTACTTTGTATGGCACCAAAGCGCCCACGAAGTCCATTTAATCCAGGACGACTTTGAAATGTTTGTGTGGAACCTCCACATGAATAATATTTACGAGATAATATATCTCCTGCATTAGTAACAGCACGAAAAGGAGTAATAATACGTTTTTTATTACCAAGTTGATTTACATAATTGGTATTCCAAGAATCTCTTAATGTAAAACGAGTGCGCGCATATGCACTTTCATTATCAGTATCAAGAGTAGTACGAGCAATAAATCCACGAATACCTCCACCGCGAATAGGTTTACCACCTAAACCTTTTAACATAGAATATCCAGGTCCTCCTGTAGAGCCATTGATAGGGTTTGAAAAACCAATAGAGGTCATTTTATATATATATAGTATTTTAAAAAAATATTATGTAATTATATAAAATGCAAATCATTTTAATAAGTGCATTAATATTAGTAGTCTTAGATAGTATCTATTTAAATTCGGTAAAAAACTATTTTGGAAAACAAATTAAATTAGTTCAAGGCTCACCAATGCGTGTGAATTTAGGTGCTGCTGTAGCAACCTATATTTTTTTAATATTTGGACTAAATTACTTTATTCTCCAAAAAAATGCAAGTGTAACAGATGCATTTTTCTTAGGTTTGGTAATATATGCAGTATTTGAACTCACCAATATGGCTTTGTTTAGCAAATGGTCTTTAATGACAGTATTAATAGATTCAACGTGGGGAGGTATTTTATTTGCGTTAGCTACATGGTTAACATACAAAATACGAAAATTAGTTAAATAAAAAATAGTGCATTTTTTTAGGTTATATTACAATTTAATCCTCAGTAATCAATCTACTAGATACATTCATCGTAGATAATTCTTGCATCATTAATTTACACGCATACGGCAATTTTACGAAGGCAAAGTCTGTCCTATTACCACAAGTATTGCACAGATGAATATGCAAATCATTATTATAAGACGCAATTAATCCACATTTCTTACAAACATGTACTTCATATTTGTCAGAAACATCATATAAACGTTCTTTAGTAAATCGTGACGCGCCATGGGAAATCATACAATCCCTTTCCATTTCACCAAATCTTAAACCACCATCACGAGATCTACCTTCAGCAGGTTGCCTAGTCAAGTTAACCATTGGTCCGATAGAACGACTATGTGTTTTATCATTAACCATATGCTTTAATCGTTGATAGAATACTGGTCCCATAAATACACTACATTCCAATTGTTCGCCGGTTAATCCATTGTACATAAGTTCATTTCCATGTGCTTCATACCCAACATTTAATAATTCTTTACAAATATCATTCACATGTAAATCGCCAAATGAGGTACCATCACCAAATAATCCAAGTGATACAAGTGTTTTTCCAAGAATAGTTTCTTTAAGCTGTCCAATAGTCATACGAGAAGGAATTGCATGAGGATTTATAATAATATCAGGTTTAACGCCATCTTTAGTAAAAGGCATATCATCTTCTGGTATAATATTACCTAGAGTACCCTTTTGCCCATGTCTTGAAGAAAATTTGTCTCCAATAACAGGTTTTCTAACATTTCTCAATCTTACCTTTGCAAAATTGTATCCATCACCATTGCGGTCAATATAATTTTTATCTATATAAGTTTCTTCATCAGTTCGGAATATTCTACTTTGATCTTCATATTTTATTAATTTGGTATGGTCATTTCTATTCTCTTTAATAGGTGTAACTTTGGAAATAATAATATCGCGATTTTCAACAAGCGTATTCTCAGGAATGACGCCCTTATTATTAACCTTATTATAATTCCCAAACTTCATACCTTTTGTTTTGGTTTTATCTGGTTTACATCGGATTTCCTCATCACCATTGATTTTTTGCTTATCTTCATCTTTTTCTGTATGATAGATAGTTGCTACGAATAATCCACGATCAAGTGATCCTTGATTAAATAAGATTGAATCCTCCTGATTATATCCCGTGTGTGTCATAATAGCAACAATAACATTGGTACCAGAAGGAATATTATTCAAATGAATCATATCCATAATTCGCGTGTCTACTAATGGTCGTGTAGGATAATTTAAAACATACGCAGTTTTATCCATTCTTGATTCATAATTAGTAACATATACTCCCATTGCTTGTTTGCCTTGTGCACATTGATAACAATTTCTAGGAGATTGATTATGTTCTGGAAATGGGATACATGATCCTAATATACCAAACATCGTACTAGGATGTATTTCCGTGTGAGTATATTTAAATAATTGTGTATTGTCTTTATCTCCGATAAGCTGTGATGGTTTTGTTGCAATTAACGACCAAGATTGTTCTTCTGGATCAATGTATTCAATAACAGAATCAGTAATTTTACAATTAATCATTAAATCATCCCAACAAATCGTATTCTTTTTTAATTTATTTAGGGTATCATATGTTAGTAGTAATTTATTATCGTTTACTCGTAATAATGGTCTTGTTAGTCTACCAGCATCATTACAAACACGAATTTCTTTAGTTTTGTAATTGAAAATGATAGAGGTATATATATTAATAATACCCTTGTATTTCTTTTCTTTAATACACTCATATAATTCTTTAGGTTGTTCAGTTATACCAACCCATGCACCATTAATAAATACTTTAACAAAGTGAAATGTTTCAATAGGAGTTAATGAATTAATATCAGTAATATGAGGCATAATATATTCATATAACGGCGATGAGTTAGAATGAATAGTAATATGACTCATATAACTCAAATTCTTTACAACACCAACTGACTGACCCTCTGGAGTTTCAGCAGGACATAAATATCCCCAACTAGTATTATGCAATTTACGAGGAGGAATTAATTTACCACTTTTATCAGTAGGTGTGGAAATGCGACGGGCATGACTTAAACTACTAATATATGTTAACCTATTTAATACTTGTGCCACACCAACTTTATTGCTACTGGAATGCTTTACACCAAAATCACCAGTAGATAGAGCTCGTTTAATACCATTTTCTATGGTAGTAGATTTAATAATTTTATAGATATTTGTAGTATTAATAATCCTTTCGTAATCATCTCTAGAACGCCACGATCCTCCATTGATTTCGCGAATAACTTGTTTTTCCATATCTTTCACCAATTTGTTAAAATAATTACGGAATAAATTATTTAACAATGTACCTGTCAAATCAATACGTTTATTAAGATATGAATCTCTATCATCTCCTCCAATCCAATTAAAATGCGCTTGAAGTAATTTATTTGTCATATACCCCAGAAAGAATTTCTTTTGAGTACTAGTGCGACAATGTGGAAATAAATCATTCGTTAAAATATCAATCGCAAACTCATGCTTCTTTTGTGTTCCTGTTTCTTTATCCATATTGATTGGGGTATACATAACATAATTAATAATGTATTTAATAGCATCTTCTTGTGTAATACAACTATTTGAATCAATAATGGATGCTTTGAGTGCTTGACGTATTTCTTTTTGTTTTTTGTCTTCTACATCTAACATAATATATTCACAAATTTCTTTGTCTGATAATACACCAATTGCACGAAATACTATAAATAACGGAATAACTTGTTTTATTCTAGGTATTTGTAATACTATAGGGTATCCATAACCATTGCTTTTACTAGAAATCATCATATTTATTTGTTTTGGTGAAATACATTTGAAATCTGGCACAGATTTAATTTCTGCCATCCAATTGTATTTTGTATTATTTTTGCTGATATTGAAACAATATACACGATTTTCTGCGGCACGTTCTTGACCTAATACTGTTTTCTCGGAACCATTAATAATAAAGTATCCCCCTGCATCATACTTACACTCGCCTGTGTGATTATTATCAACATGTTTATATTGATTAAGCACACAAATATTTGATTTCAACATAATAGGTAATTTACCTATATGAATATTTGGTAGAGATTTATAAAATGTTTGTATATTCTCCAAGTCCTTTCCATTACGAACAACATATTTAATTTTCATGTCAACATTCATTACAGAAGCATATGTAAAATTTCGCAACCTAGCTTCTTGTGGAAACATGAGTTTAGTTGCTCCGTTATTTTCATGAATTTGGGGTCTATGTAAATGAAAGTTCTCAAATGTAACAAATATTTCAAGAGCGTATTTTTTAGAAGTAGCATCATAATCATGTTCTGAAGCTATATGAACAGGATTAAACATATCAATTGTTTTAGTTATTTGATAAGATATAAAATTGTTATAGGATTCCAGTTGGTGTCTAACTAGACGATCTAAATGTTGACCCTCAAAATAGGACTTGACAATTGTCCAAGGTTCCTCAATATATTTGCTATTTTCAATATTAGTATCTTCCATCATTATCTATTTTAATTATAACAACAAGTTGTTAATTCAAATCAATTTATTTTTAAATTGATTCAAAATATACTTTGAACCAAAAAACTAAATTAAAAATATGATATAAATGAAGAAAAATAAGATAGATATATAAAATTTATTAATGTCAGACAATAATTATAGTAAACATACGAAAAAAATAACTGATTATAATATTTTTTTGCAAAAAATGGATGAACATCAAATCAGAGATACTAAAATGTTTGATTATTATAATAAATTATCGCTAATAATACCACCTTATCATAAAATGGATGAAAATCTACATTATTCATTATTTAATAAAAATTTTAATATATTTGATATGAAAAAAGGAGAGACGAGTATAAATACTCCTACTATTTTTTCTAATCCTAAAAAAAAAGTAAATATTGAATGCGACATTGACTCAATAGATGATCTTCTTACTTTAATAAATACCTATAAATTGTGTGATGATATTGAATATAATATTAATATGGAAGCTTTGCATAATATAGAAAAACCATTATTTAAATTAAATAACATGATTGGAATGAAAGATCTGAAATATAATATAATATATCAGATTTTATATTTTATACAAGATTTTCATAAATTAGATTCTGGCAATGAAGTAATAGCGAATAGTGGCGATTTTATGCATACTGTTATATATGGGCCACCGGGTACGGGAAAAACAGAAATAGCAATGTTAATGGGAGAGATATATAGTAAATTAGGTATATTAAATAAAAAAATATTCAAAAAAGTTACACGTAGTGATTTAGTAGCTGGTTATTTAGGACAAACGGCAATAAAAACAAAGGAAGTTATTAAAGAATGTATAGGAGGAGTTCTTTTTATAGATGAAGCATATTCTTTGGGAAATACTGAACAAAAGGATAGCTTTTCCAAAGAATGTATAGATACATTATGTGAGGCAATGAGTGCACATAAACATGAATTAATGGTAATAATTGCAGGATATAAAAATGAATTAAATGAGTGTTTTTTTCGTTATAACCAAGGGTTAGATTCTCGTTTTCCATGGCGATTTAAAACAGATGACTATAATTATTCGGAATTATATAAAATATTTGTGAAAAAGGTAAGAGATATAAAATGGTCATTACATAAAAGTATTGAAGAATCATGCTTTAAAAATAAAATGGTTTATTTTAAGTATTTTGGTAGAGATATAGAAACTTTGTTGGCAAAAATTAAAATAGCGCATAGTAAACGTGTATTTTGTAACCCAAATGAAGAAAAAAGGCTAATAATAATAAGTGATTTAGAAAAGGGATTAATATTATATTTAAATAATGAAGAAGTAAAAAATCGGGAAAAAGAAGAATTATTAAAAAAATCAATTGCAAACATTTATGTTTAATTTAAAAATTTGTTTTTCTAGTATAAAATATCAATGTCAGATAATAAAAAAACAATTAAAATAGATCCTACCCTTTTTTCAATGACAAAGCAAAAAAAAGGTGGAAGGGGTAATAAAACTGAAAAAAAATCAATACCAAAAATTGCTCCAAAGATAAATCCAAAATCAATAAAGGATAAATTTTTAGCGCGTATTAAAGCGCATAAAACCAATGAATTAAATAAAACATCAAAAATTAAGCCATCGTTATCTAAAAAAAACGTTAAAAATGAAGAAAAAACTTATATAGGAGGAAATAATGAATATGATGAATCAATGGCATATTTATCAAGCTTAGTAAAACAAAATAATGAAAATAAGACCCATAAAAGAAATAACAACACAAAAACATTGAAAAAGTCTTCAGATAATTCTAGTAATATACAACCATTTCATGTTGAGTTATCACTTCCAAACGATTTACAACCTGCACCATTAGTAATGAATATAGCCGAGAATGAAAGTCCTATAAAAATCAATTATAAAATAGAAGATAATGGCGTTCCTTATGGTAATTTAAAAGGTGGGATGAAACCTACATATAAATCATGGAATATGACAATGAAATCTAAACCCGCATTAGAAGAAAAGGATAAAATAAATATAAATGATTTTAATACACCAGAAAATGAAACTACGAGAGAATCTAAATTAAATGAACTAAAAAATAAATTAAGAGAACATCAAAATAATACGATTACTCAAGATGAAATAATGATGGAACAACCTTTAATTTTAAATTCAAAAAATGATAATATAGATGTATCTAGTTCACTTCCAATCTCTTTATCTAATACTATTATTCCGTCTACGCCAAATGCAATGTCTAATGATACTTATCCTCCTATGCCAATAGATAATTACGTTAAAGAAAAAGATATGACTCCAATAAAATCAATTACTAGTAATAAAGAAGAGAATAGTTCAAATGAAGTTAGAATTAAACGTCCCAATAAAATAAAAAAAACAATTCACCGAAAATATACATTAGGAAGATCAAAAAATAAAAAGGAAATAGGTGTATTGATTAAAAATACAAAAACAAGAAAACGTATATTAGAAGCTCAGCGAGAAATTAAAAAAAAAGGAATAAATGATATAAAACAATATTTACGAGCACATGGACTTATAAAAGCTGGAAGTAATGCTCCGAATAATGTAATTAGAAAAATATATGAATCAACGATGTTATCAGGAGAAATAACCAATACAAATCAAGATACATTATTGCACAACTTTATGAAAGATGAAGAAAACGTATAAAAATGATATAAATACATCATTTTTTGTAATACTATGGTAGATTATTTTTCAGATAAAAAAAGTGAGGAAAAATTTTTACGTTTATACAACATAAGTCATGACGAATTTTATAATTCAGGATTATATGATGGTGCAAAAATTAGACAACAATATTTGTGTTGGAAATATTTGATAAACATTAGAGATAAAAAGGTTCCTGATATACCAGTACAAAGCAAATATGAAGCAGTATTTATAGAGTTTCGGTGTTTTCCTCATATGGAATTTATTATCAGAAATGCGCTTATAAAACTAGGAAATAAATGGAGTCATACAATAATTTGTGGTCGTAAAAATTATAATTATATGACAGAAATGTGTAAAGATATTTCTTCAAAAATAAATATAATAAAATTAGACGTAGATAATTTACAAACATATACAGCGTATAATGAATTATTAACGAGTATATCATTCTGGGAAATGTTTCACGGAGAGAAAATATTAATACATCAAGAAGATAGTTGTATATTTAAAACAAATATTGACGACTTTTTAAAATTTGATTATATTGGAGCTCCTTGGGATGAAGCAAAACAATGGGTATCTGAATCTGGATTAAAAATTGCGGTTGGAAATGGCGGGTTTAGTTTACGAACACGAAGTATTATGTTGGATGTTATTAAAAAATACAAACGAGATCCAAGTGATAATGAAGACGTATATTTCTCACGTCATATACAAGATAATAATTTAGGCCTAATACCAAGTGTACCAGAAGCATATGATTTTTCATCGGAAGGCTTAGTCAACCGCAAAAGTTTTGGGGGACATTGCTATTTTAATTATGATGTTGAGTCAGAAGAACGATTTGTGAAAGAATGTGTTTTAACGTTGTATGATAAATGATAATACAAATAATATAAATATATGTTTTAGTATTACTATAACATATATCATTAATATGGGTATAGTAGAAGAATATTTCACAATTATTTCAAAATATAAAAAAATATATGGTGAGAAAACTATCTTATTGATGCAAGTGGGTGCCTTTTTTGAGGTTTATGGTAAAAAAAAATATAATGAACTAACATCCATTTTGGAATTTACGCAAATATGTGATTTAAATATTGCCAATAAAAATATGACGTTAGATAATGACCCTGTTATCATGGCTGGATTTAAAGATATTGGTATTGAAAAATTTTTAAATAAATTACAAGATGCAGGTTTTACAACTATTGTCTACGTACAAGATGAACAAGAAAAGAATACCACGAGAAGTCTAAAGGGTATTTTCTCTCCAGGAACCTATTTCTCAAATGAAAAGACAAAATTAACAAACAATACTATGTGTATTTGGATAGAATATATTGAACCTAAATTGAATATCATTCAAGGAAAAAGGGTTGAAATTGGAATAGCCAATATTGATATTTATACTGGAAAAACCAATGTATTTCAATTTTCAAATATGTATGTGAAAAGAAATCCAATTACATATGATGATTTGGAACGTTTCGTATCTATTTATAATCCTAATGAAGTAATTATTATTAGTAATATGGATGATTCAGAAATAAACGACGTTATTCAATACACTAATATTCATAGTAGTCTCATTCATAAAGTATTTTTGAATAATTCAACGACAAAACACGAATTGATGGCAAATAAGTGTGAAAAGCAAACATACCAAAAAGAAGTTATTTCTAGGTTTTATCCTACGATGGACTTTTCTCTCTTTGTGCAACGTTTTTATGAACAAGGTATAGCGATCCAATCGTTGTGTTTTTTGTTAGATTTTGTATATCAACATAACCCCTTTTTAGTAGATAAAATAAGTGAGCCTAATTTTGATAATGTTACAGATCGTTTAATATTAGCGAATCATTCTTTGCAACAATTAAATATAATAGACGACAATGTGTTTAGTGGTAAATATTCGTCGGTTCTAAAAATGTTAAATGTTTGCATCACATCTATGGGAAAAAGACATTTTCGCTCAGTCTTTTTGAACCCTATTTCCAATTGTGATAAATTAGAACAAGAATATAATATTACAGATTACCTAATACAGAAAAATTATCATTATACTGATTTATATAGTCATTTGGAAAATATCCAAGATATTTCAAAATGGTCACGGCAAATTATTTTGAAAAAAGTGAGTCCCAAAGTATTTTATCAATTAACAGACAATATAGATATTATTCGTTCAATGTATAAATTTGTAGAGAAGGATTCAGAATTATATACCTATTTAGATAATACAGATCATATCCAACATTTTGATCAGGTTCTCTCATATTGTGATTCCGTTTCGCAGGTGATAAAAACAAATTTGAAGATTCATCTGTGTAAAGATATTGATGACATTCGCACTACTGATATCAATTTTATTCAGAAAGGAATTAATGATCAATTAGACGAAGTCACGACAAAATACATACATTCTCTATCAATACGAGACGCAATTCAAAAATATTTAAATGGTATAATTGGAGCAGGAGAGAAAAAGGGTAAAAATACTGAGTATGTCAAATTACATGAGACTGAAAAATCATGCGCACAATTAATTACTACCAAACGAAGATGTAATATACTGAAATCAGCATTACCCAGTGGCAATATTACAATTAAATTTACATCATCATCAGATGATGAACAATATGAAGTAACGATGGAAAATTTCAAAGAGCAGGTTTCTTTCCCTACACAAAGCGGAAGCAATAATTTCATTAGTTGTGGATATCTTCAATCATTATATAGCTCTGTATCAGGATATAAGAATACGATTAAGGAATTAGTATCAAAGGCGTATAATGATTTTTTGGATAAAATGGTAGAGTGTCTAGATTCATTAGAAACTCTCTCACAATTTGTAACCTATATTGATATGTTGTATGCAAAAATAACAATTGCTAGAAAATATAATTTATGTAAGCCTGAAATTGATAATAGTGCACCAAAAGCGTTTGTAGATATTAAAAATTTACGTCATTGTTTGATTGAAAACATTCAACATGACGAATTGTATGTTGCAAATGATATTGTGTTAGGGAAATCTGACTCACAAGATGGAGTATTATTGTACGGAACTAACGCAGTAGGAAAAACCAGTTTTATACGCGCTATTGGTATATCGGTGATTATGGCTCAAGCAGGATTGTATGTACCAGCTTCTGAATTTACGTATAAACCATACACGGCCATTTTTACAAGAATACTGGGGAATGATAATATATTCAAGGGTCTCTCTACTTTTGCAGTTGAGATGTCTGAATTGAGAAATATTTTATTGATGGCGAATGAAAATAGTTTAATACTGGGAGATGAACTTTGCTCGGGTACAGAAAGTGTATCTGCTCAAAGCATTTTTGTGGCTGGTATTCAACATTTACATTCTGTACAGAGTAGTTTTATATTTGCAACTCACTTGCATGAAATTATCAACTACTCCGAGATACTTGAAATGTCTCGGTTAGTGTTAAAACATATGGAAGTTATTTATGATAGAGAAAATGATGTTTTGAGATACGATCGTAAATTAAAAGACGGGTCAGGTACCAATACATATGGATTAGAGGTTTGTAAATCGTTGAGTTTACCTAATGACTTTATGGAAAACGCTCATGCTATACGTATGAAGTACAATCCTGAAACAGCGTCTATTCTCTCTTTTAAATCATCTCATTTTAACGCCAAAAAAATAATGGGTCTTTGTGAGAAATGTAATAAAACAATAGGAACAGAAGTTCATCATTTACAGCATCAAACAAATGCAGATCAAAATGGATTTATTACACAAACCGATGGTAGCAAGATTCATAAGAATAAACTAGCAAATTTAATGACATTATGTGAAAAATGTCATCTTAGTATGCATACTAGTAAGGCTGGACATAAAAGAATTAGAAGTAATGATGGGTATTCATTATCACAATTATAATTTCTTTTATTATATAAATGAATAGCAATGCATTAAGAAATGCAATAAATAGTAGAAGAGAAGGTCCACAATCTTCTCATTCTTTAGAAAAACGTAATCAGCTAGAAAATATATTCAATAAATGGAAACAAAACAAAAAATTTCAGAATAAAATAGGGGATCCTAAACAAGTAACGCATAAAAAACATACTTTGCCACTTATTGTGCATGGTGGAACACGACGACGACAATTAAAAAAAAGAAAGATAAAAAGAAAGATAAAAAGAAAGACAAAAAGAAAGACAAAAAGAAAGACAAAAAGAAATAAACGAGACACTAAGAAAAATAAAAAATAATTATTGGGGGTGGTGCTTGCAATTCTTCTAATAAGAAGAATATTGAAGCGAATTGTATTAATACAATGCCTACAGCAAAAGCTGAAAAGCTTAATAGTGCAACTAGGACTTCATTTAACCATGGTTTAATACCTTTGGCAAAGGCAAAAACACCAGGGGTAGCAGCTTATAATGCTCCCGTTGTTTACAAAACATAAAAAAAATGAAATATTATACTATCAATTACTGAGTGATAGTATAATTAAAAATGCCCGAAGGTCTTGGTTGTTTAATAGGTGTATGCTTACTATTTGGCTATTTTATAGGTAGGTCTATATTTAGCACAAATAATTCTACACGTGTATCGCCAAGATAGAAACTAATTCTATAGCAACATATATTTCGTGAATTTACCAATATAGTATCCAAATAATCCTCCATAAAAAACATATCCGTAATTTAGTTCTACATGATGTGCATAACCATGCCATCTTTGTTTTCTTATTCTCTTTGCATATGTATATCCTAAATACCCTCCATATATTGTTAGGGTTGGGGGTATAGCTGAAAATAATGAAAAATTCATATAAATATAAATAATATATATACATTTAAATTTAAACGATTTTTTTCGCGTCAAACTAGTATATTTTTTGTCTATTAGATAGATATATTATGAATTGTGTTATACTTTGTGGTGGTTCGGGGTCACGTTTATGGCCTCTTTCACGGGAAAAAATGCCAAAACAATTTTTACCTTTAGTAAATGAAAATAGCATGCTGCAAAATACCTTGTTGAGACTTGATAAATTTTCTATAAATAATTTGTTATCTAGTATAAGTATTATTTGTAATAAGGAACACGCATTATTGGTGGAAAAACAAATTTGTAACTTATCATTATCTATTCCACATGATAAAATAAATATTATAACCGAACCTGAAGGACGCGATACAGCACCCGCGGTTGCAATAGCCTCTTTATTACATAAGGAAGATGAAATGACACTTATGGTTCCATGTGATCATGTATTTGATGATAATACCTTTGTAAATATTGTTAAACAAGGATTAACATATAGTGAAAATAAAGCTATAGTAACTCTTGGTATCAGGCCTAATACTGTTAGCACAGGTTATGGGTATATACAGATAAATGCAAGAACTTATGAAACTTATAAATTTATAGAAAAACCCAATATGGATAAGGCTATTCAGTATGTGTCTATGGGTAATTATTACTGGAATGCAGGTGTGTTTTTATTTAAAAACAAAGACATGATCCAATGTTTTGAGGAACATGCATCTGATATAATAGCTCAATGTAGAGAGACACTAAAATATTCTGAAAAAAATAGGAATATTTTAAATCTATCGTCTGAGCATTTTAGTAAATGCAAAAAGATATCCATAGATTACGCAATAATGGAAAAAATATGTAGTCGTCCTTCATCACCTACATCTCCTCAATCACCAAGTTCAGTGTCTTCGCTTAAATCTTCCGATGATTCAATATTTGTATCAAAATTAATAACAAATAACAATATTAGTGATAAAATCAATGGAATAACAATTCCATATACATCATATTGGTGTGATATAGGGTCATTTGACGCATTATACGAACATCTTTTACAAGATAAATCAAATCGTGGATATCCATTACCTTATAATAATATTACCAAAGGAGATGTTGTAATAAATAATACTCGTAATTGTTATATTCAAAGTGATGATGGTTTAGTTGTAGGAATAGGATTGGATAATTTAGTAATAGTAAAGACAAATGATGTTGTTTTAGTTTGCAATAAAGATAATGTTCAAGATATAAAAAAAATAGTTAGTGAGATACCCCAAAATAATAAATAATTTTATTATGAAATTATTACTTATTATTTATTTGCGACTGCGACGAGATTTGCGACTGCGACTGGATTTGCGACTGCGACGAGATTTGCGACTGCGAGTCTTACGACTACGGCGTTTTCCAGAAACGGATCTAGCAAGTGATTTTGTTTTAGAAATAGTATAAGTAGTGCCTTTTCTTAGTACATTAAAAATTCCAGATACACCTTTTTTTACAACAGGAACAGATTTTCTAGCAACACCAGTGACCACTGAGCCAACCTTTTCAGCACCAGAACGAGCCATTTCAAATCCTTTCTTGGAAACTCTTCCAACCTTTCTTAATCCTTTTCTAGAAGCCTTTCCAACTTTTTTCAATCCTTTCTTTAAAGACATACTACGACGAGATTTACGATGAGTTTTACGATGAGATTTACGCACCATTATATACTATATAAATAAATTAATTTATCATATAAAAAAGGATAAAATAATTATACTATCATAATTTAATGCAAAATATTTTATTAATTAATAACAAAGATTTTTTTGATAAATATAGCATAATAACGCTAAATACAAAAGTAGAATCTTGGGAAGTTCCTAAAAAAACATCTATATTATTTATTGGTAATCATCATGCAGGTAAAGATCATATTAAATCGGATTTAGAATATAGTTTAAAAAATATATCTTTACAAAAAGCGTATAAATATGTTATTATTATTGGAAAGACTGATGATTTAATTGATAGTAATACTAAAATTCCTTCAAATGTAGTAGGTATATATGCAAATAATATAAATTATGATCATAATAAGATTCATTTTTTACCAATGGGACGCGATTTTCGTAGTATATCTATGTTTCATTTATCTAATATAAAAAATAAGACGAGAAATATATTATGTTATTGTAATTTTTCAGTAAATACACATCCTTGTAGGAGTATAATTTATAATAATATAAAGGAAAAACGTTACATAGATTTTGAACATATGGGTAATTTTTTAGATTATTCAATATCTAGAGATATATTTTTCTCCAAATTATCTCAAAGTAAATTTGTAATTTGTCCACGAGGAAATGCTTGTGATACATTTCGTTTTTACGATGCACTTTATTCAGGTGCGATTCCTATAGTGGTAAAAATGAATTTTCATAATAATTTTGAAGATTTACCTATTTTATTTTTAGATCATGAAGAGGATTATAAAAAGTTATCAGAGGATTTTTTAAATAATAAATATGATGAGCTTTCCAAAAAGATCAAGCCGTATTATAAAGAATTAGATTTCAATTATTGGTTACATAATATATGCACAAGTTTGTATGAAATAATGTATTTTTAATAATTTAATTTATACTCTTAATATAATAATGTCTAATGCTACTGACGAAGAACAAAAAAAAATACTATTAGATAAATTAACAAAGATGGATGATACAGCCAAGTCAAGTTTAAAAGATCTAAGAAAAAACATGGGTGTATCTCAAGCAACCGAACCGGTACCTTGTGATGAAGATATTACTGGATATGCTCCAAGTATGGAAAATTCAAGTTGGCAATTATATAACAATACAGAGGTAGATAATGAGATGAATGGATTAAATTTAGGTCCATTAAAGAGTTTTTGCAATACATATAAATCTGCCGATGAACTAAATAATCAATGTAGTAATTTAACTCAATATAATTGTAACCAGGTTGGTTGTTGTATTTTTACAAGTGATAATAAATGTCAAGCTGGAAATGCAACAGGTCCATTATATACTTCAAATATAGATTACTATTACTATCAAAACAAATGCTATGGAAATAATTGTCCCAAAAAATAATTATCTAAATTGATTACATAAATGAAAGTAATAAATTTGAAAAACAAAATAGGTTGCATGTGTGTAGTTATCTTAGCATTATTTGTTGGAGTCGTACTTTATAATAGATATTTTAATAATATTGTTAAATCTTTACCAGCAAACCAAAATGTCTCTAATAATTTACCTTTAAAAACAATGGAGCAAAATAGGTATTTTGTGTAAAAAATTGTGAAGGTAAAGTGAATTACGAACAATGTATTCAATATTGTGAACAATAACAAATTCTAATTAAAATTGATTTAAAATTTGTTAAATATAGTATTAATATATAAGTAAAGTATGATTATTCCAGTCAAGTGTTTTACATGCGGTCAAGTATTGGCAGACAAATATCGTTATTATTTAGAAGAAGTGCGTAAAAGAAAACTTTCAGATAAAAATATTGACAATATGGATATGAATAATGTGACATATTTAACAAAAGAGTATAATCAAAAAACAGCCGAGGGTATTGTATTAGATGAGATGAGACTTAATAAAATGTGTTGTAGACGTCATATGTTAACTCATGTAGATATTGAATAAAATCATTTAAGTTATTATATTATTTCAAATTATACACATTGTATTATATTTATTTCTTTTTTTAATATATATGAAATCAAGAACTCGTAAATCTTATAAAAAAAATGCGTATAAAAAAAGAAAAAACAAAGGTAAAAAGAGGCATACACAAAAAATATGGAAAATGCGTGGTTGTGCTGGTAAAAAATCATATCGTGGTGGAAGTCCAGATGCACCATTTGCTTATTCTGGAAATATGAATGATATACCAACTACCCCACATCCTCAATTAGCTTATACAGGTACAGGAGGCCAAAAGGGAGGTATGGTTCCTTCATATGTACCACCATTTGTAGCGAGTCCTTGGGGACCTTTAGTAAATGAATGGCCAGGTGTAGAAGGTTCACATGCAGGCAATCACTTTCCAGCTAATACATATAATGTTCAACCAGAGATGAACCCTATAAATGAGCGTTATGGACCTGGTGGTCTAGTTATGTCAGGAGGAAAGCGAAGATATTTAAAAAGAAGGGGTACCAAAAAAAGAAAATCCAGTAAGAAAATAAACAAAAGAAAACGCACATTAAGAGGCGGTGGATGGGGTGTATTGAGTGTATTAGGAACAGATTTTCAAAATGCGTTAAGAGGATGGGAAGGAGAAACACCTTTACCAAGTCCTCTTCCTTATAAAGATCAAATGTTCTTTGGCAGAAATGAGCAAGATAATCTTAATTATTTAAAAGTTGGATAATTTTTTTAATAAAAATCTTTTTTCTTGTGGTAAATTATAATGGCTTTTCCTACAAAAATGAAGGATTTGTGTACTCCTGCTGCATTTTATTTTATAATATCTATCATTGCGTTAGTTTTAATGATATTCCAAAATATGGGAAATTCTCGTAGATTTTGTTTAGGTTCTTTTTCTTGTCCAGTAACTAATGTAGCTATGTTGCTAGTATTAAAATTAATTTATATATTATTTTGGACATGGATTCTTAATTTAATATGTAAAGATGGATATCCTAATATTTCATGGTTTTTAGTATTACTTCCCTTTATGTTTATATTTGTTCTATTTGGATTAATGATGTTGAAGAAATAATTACGTCAAGTATTTTTTTGTTGCAGCTATTTTAGTACACTTGATATTAAATGATTCAAAACATAATTTAATAATAAGTAATTCATCTATAGTCCATAATGCACCATGAAATGCCCTTAAATGTGTTTGTGATTGTGTGTTCACTGGAAATAATACTTCTTTAGAGTTTTCCCATTCTTCGTATGTATCCATCGTAATACAAGGCCACTCAATATTCGTTTGAGTATTCCTTTCTTTTATAAAACAATGATGTCTTATTGTTTTATATTGTAGTTTTCCTTTAGATATATAGGGAGTGTCTCCGTATATATTATTTAACCCACCAATAATTTTCATTCCTCCTTCAGTAATGGCTTCTGGTACAATTTTAATGTTATTTGTTTCATTATTTTTATGATATTTATTTAACTCATCTGAGATTTTTTTACACAATGAAATATAATCTCCCCTCGTCATTTCACTTTGAAATTTTAGTTTAGGACCATTAGTATTTGTAAATAAATTATGTGACATAGTGGTAATGCTATTGTATATAATATATAGTATCTAGTTAGATGATAATATAATTTCATTTTTTTTAAAAACTACAAATAAGAATATAATTTATATAAATTTGATTATAAAAATAACTCTAATATATTAGTATACATGGAAGATATATCATGGAAAATAATTGATACCTATTTTAAGGATAATCCGAGTAATTTAGTAGCACATCATTTAGAATCATATAATGATTTTTTTGATGATGGTATTAAAAGGGTATTCAAAGAAAATAATCCAATTCGTTTTATAGAGAGAGAAGATGAAGATAATAAAAAAACAGGTCGTAATGAAATATTAATGTATTTGGGTGGGAAAGAAGGTGGTAAAATTTATTTTGGAAAACCTGTTATATATGATTCTGATAATGCGCATTATATGTATCCAAATGATGCTCGGTTACGAAATATGACATACGGAACCACGATTCATTATGATGTAGACATAGAGATAATATATTACGATAAGGAAAAAGAAACAATGATAACAGACACAATGACGTTGGATAAAATATATTTAGGACGTTTTCCCATAATGTTAAAGTCAAATTTATGTATATTGAAATCATTGGCTTCTGAAGTGTGTTTTAATATGGGTGAATGTCGTAGTGACGATGGAGGATATTTTATTATTGATGGCAAAGAAAAGGTAATAATTCCTCAAGAGAGATTTGCTGATAATACCTTATACATTCGCAAAAATAAATCAGATAATATGTATAGTCATACTGCTGAGATTCGTTCTATATCTGAAGATGCTTCAAAGCCGATGCGTACTACATCAGTAAGAATAGTTGCACCTTCACCAGGACTAACAAATAACCAAATAGTGGTAGATATTCCCAATGTACGTAAACCAATACCATTATTTATTGTAATGAGAGCACTTGGAATTATAAGCGACAAAGCAATAATAGAGACTTGTTTGTTGGATTTAGAGAGAAACAAAGATTATGTGGATTTATTTATTCCTTCAGTTCATGATGCAAATAAAATATTTGATCAAAGGAGTGCACTTGAATTCATAAAAACGTTTACCAAACGTCAAAACATCATGAGTGTTCTAGATATATTAATGAATTATTTTTTGCCTCATATAGGAGTTAATAATTATATAGATAAAGGATATTTTATAGGGTTTATGGTATATAAATTATTACGAGTATTTACAAATGAGGATAAACCAACAGATAGAGATAATTTTAAATATAAACGTATAGAACAATCAGGAAAATTAATATACGATTTATTTCGCGAATATTATTTACTGCAAAACCATGAAATTTGGTTGGCTATGGATAGAGAATATTACGACCATCGCGGTGAATATAGTGAGAATTTTACAAATTTAATAGAGGCAAATTACAGAGAATTTTTTAAAAATCGTGCTGTAGAAAAAGGCTTTAAAAAGGCATTCAAAGGTAATTGGGGAGCACAAAGTTATACTAAACGTGTTGGTGTTGTTCAAGATTTAAATAGGTTGAGTTGGAATTCATTTATTTCGCAAATGCGTAAATTGAATTTACCATTAGATGCTAGTGCAAAAGTAGTGGGACCTCGCCATTTGCATGGATCTCAATGGGGATATATTGATCCTGTAGATACTCCCGATGGTGGAAATATTGGATTACACAAGCATCTTTCTATTGCGTGTCATATAACAAGTGGATTTTCTGGTTATCCATTAATAAAGTGGTTACGGGCTAATACTCCGTTGCGATTATTACAAGAGTGTACAACAAAGTATTTATCTTCAAAAACAAAAGTATTGGTAAATGGAAATTGGATAGGCGTCGTAGTAGAACCCATAGAAACAATGGATACATTAAAATTTTTACGACGTAATGGAATTATTCCAGTATATACAAGTATAACATTTGAATATGCTCAAAATGAATTGTATATTTATACAGATGGTGGGCGTCTAACAAGACCAATTTATTATATTCATAACCATAAACCAAGTTATGATAGGGCAGAAATGGTGGATAAATTAAATAGTGGACATGCAAATTGGACGAATTTAATAACTGGGTTTCATAAAAAAGACGATGAATATTTTGATATAAAACAAAATAAATTATACGACTTGAAAGAATTGTATGGAGAGAAAAAAATAGATTTGGAGAAAGATAGTGCAATGATAGATTATTTGGATACGTCTGAAGAGGAATCATCTCTTATAGCTATTTACCCAGAGGATTTGAAAAAAAATAAATTATATACTCATATAGAGATTCACCCATCCCTTTTATTGGGTGTAATGGGTAATATGGTAATATATCCAGAAAATAATCCTTATGCAAGAGATGCATTTTCGTGTGGACAAAGTAGACAAGCAGTGTCATTATATCATTCTAATTATCAAATGCGTATTGATAAAATGGGTGTAGTTTTGAATTCTGGTCAAATTCCTTTATTAAAATCTCGTTATTTGGATTTAGTAAATAAAGAACAACAACCTTATGGTGTGAATACAATAGTAGCAATAATGTCCTATACAGGATATAATGTAGAGGATGCAATTTTAATAAATAAAGGTGCCGTTGATAGAGGATTATTTCGTACAACTTATTATTCAATGTACGAAGCGAGAGAAGAAAGTAGTAAAGTATCTGGTTCAATGGTAAATTCCTATTTTACTGATGTATCAACTCAAGAAGTAGTAGGAATTAAACCAGGATATGATTATAGTTATTTGGATAAATCGGGATTAGTAAAAGAAAACACTGCATTAGATGACAAAGTAATTCTTATTGGTAAAGTTACAAATAGTGAGAATGTGAATGTTGATGATTCTGTAAAATCCAAGAAAGGACAATTAGGTTTTGTAGATAAGTCGTTTATTACTGATGGAGAAGAAGGATTTCGTATAGGTAAAGTACGTATTCGTGAAGAAAGGATTCCTAATATTGGAGATAAAATGGCATCCCGAGCAGGCCAAAAAGGCACTATTGGTCTTATTATTCCAGAAGACGATATGCCTTTTACACATGATGGCGTACGTCCTGATTTAATAATAAATCCTCACGCTATTCCGTCTCGT
>Ga0233412_10000530_pt1 | contig 21923 bp, 18 predicted proteins | sample Na_anoxic_4_MG_FD_180667 | JGI IMG/M metagenome (GOLD analysis project Ga0233412, IMG submission 180667) | Seawater microbial communities from Saanich Inlet, British Columbia, Canada - Na_anoxic_4_MG | ecosystem: Environmental > Aquatic > Marine > Inlet | place: Canada: British Columbia...
AGTCTCGAAAGCCATTTTTCAACAGGATAATATAGCAACCAATTCTTCAGCGAAGCTCCCTTAAAAAAGTGAAAACCATGGGCTGTATAAAACACTTTGGTTCCTCTCTTACGGGTTTTTACTGATGCTAATCTTGCTAAAACTCCTCCAATAGGCGTATGACAGTGTATGATGTCATATTGGTTCTCATTAATAATTTTTTTTAATAGAAAATAAGCTTTTATATTCTGAAAATTAAATGGATTTCTTTTAAAAGGAATATCATAGTATCTGTCGCAGTATGGTATAGAACACACTTCGTCAGAAGCATAATCATTTGCAGCGCATACATGGGTTTCACAACCGTTTTCCTTTAACATTTTAAGGTATGGTATATGAAAAACAGCAATATGGATCTTAACAACAGACGCCACATACAAAACCCTCATAACTAATCCCCATTTTCAGTCATAATAATTGATTTTTCAAAATCCACAACACAATATTCAAAATCTGTTATGGAGATGTTTTTATTGTATATAAGATTTGCAAACCGAGTATTTGTTTTTTTAAAGTGAGTGAACATCATAAGCGGAGTCAGCCATTTAATAAAAATCAACTTCTTATTATGAGCTTTTGCAATCTCTTTTGCCATGTCTGTAATACAAATATATTCTTTATTTTGAGGAAAATACAGTCCGCTGTTTCCTGTATCTACTAATAACCGTAAAAACTCACAAAGGTTGTCTATAAAAATCATACTTCTTAAATTATCAACTAATTGAAAAACCGGAGATAACTTTATAAACTTAACCATCAAGGGATAATTGCCTTTACACCCCCTACCATACACCATTGGAGGCCGTAATACTGCTACTTTAAAGCTATCACATTCTAATGCCCGAATATGCTTCTCTGCTTCTAATTTGGATTTGCCATAACTACTGGTAGGATGTGGTTTTGTAAATAAGTCAATATTACCTTTTTCAATACCATAAATACTCATGGTACTTAAAAATATAAATTGCTTTACACCTTCATTTTTTGCCTTTAAAGCTGTTTTTTTAGAAAGTTCCGTGTTTACTTCATAATACAGACTCTTTTTTTTCTTAGTTCCTTTACTGTGTACAATACCTGATACATGTAAAACAACATCGTAGTCACTGAACGAATAACTCATCCAATTATCACCTATCATATCAATAGTATCTACAATGTATTCATCTTTAAAAGTGTTGCACCATTTTTCAAATGATACCCCTATATAACTATCACGACCAGTTATTAGTATTCGTTTTGGTTTCATTGTAATCCTTCTCAATTTACATAATAATATGTTTAAATACCTATATCATACAATTTCCAAACACTAGATTAACATTTTATGTAATGCACTACTATCTGTCTATGTTAATTACACAATACGCACCAAATAAATGTAAGTTACTTTTGGTCAACCCCCATTTTTCGGTCCACTTTTCAAGTGGTTCCATATTATATAATTTCCTCCTTCTATTTATACCTGTATTATTATCTTAATGTCTTTAGCTGACTGTTTTATAGTATTTCCTATACCAATCAACAAACTTCTCCAGTCCCTCTTCTAAGCTTGTTTTAGGTTTAAACCCTATATCACTTTCAAGACCGGAGATATCTGCGTAGGTTTTAAGAACATCTCCCGGTTGCATGGCCATATAATTTCTTTTTGCTTTTTTACCAATCTTTTCTTCAAGTAATGATATGAATCTTTCCAGCTTTTCTGGATTGCCTTTTCCAATATTATACACTTTATATGGTGCAAAACTACCACCGTTATCATTTGATTCATCCCATGCGGCATCTGGAACAGGGGGTTTTTCAATTAACCCATATATCCCTTCTGTAACATCATCTATATAGGTAAAATCACGTTCCATTTCACCATGGTTGTAAATATCAATTGATCTACCCTCATAAATGTATTTTGTGAATTTAAAATATGCCATGTCAGGTCGTCCCCATGGCCCATAAACTGTAAAGAATCTAAGTCCTGTAGTTGGTATACCATACAAATGGGAGTATGTATGTGCTAAAAGCTCATTTGTTTTTTTTGTAGCTGCGTACAGCGATACAGGGTGATCAGCTTTATGAGATGTGGAGAATGGTGTTATTGTGTTTCCACCATATACAGAACTAGATGATGCATATATAAGCTGTTTAACTGGATAGTTTCTGCAAGCTTCAAGAACATTCATAAAACCAATTAAATTAGAGTCTAAATACTTATATGGATTATCAATTGAATGTCTTACCCCTGCCTGAGCCGCCAGATGCACTACATATTCGGGTCTATAAGTCTCAAAAATATTATCTGTTAACTCTTTTTCCTTTATGTCAATCTTATGAAATATAAAAGACTTGAACTTTCTTAACTCTCTCAGTCTGTCTGCTTTTAAGGAAACATCATAATAATCATTTAAATTATCAATCCCCACAACACCAAATCCGTTTTTCAGTAATTGAATGGAAATATGCCATCCTATAAAACCAGCAGCACCTGTTACTAGTATTTTTTTGTTTTTATTCATCTGTAACTCCATATACTTGTATTAATATAAGTCCATGATTTTTATACTTCAATGGTATCAGTCTGATTTGTATTGTTCAAATACCTAAATCGATTTGCTTTCCGGCAGTGTGAACCAATTATTCATTTTAGTTTCAATCTCATCAAATTTCATTGTTGTAAAACCTGACCCATGATATATGGTCATCTCGCCAAAATACACTTTGCCATCAACATTATATAGGTCAGCACGTAGCATCGGCAGTCCATCTGATAAAGTTTTTGCAACAAATAACATTTCCTCAAGGTTTTCGGGTTTTTTAATTATTTCTATATCAGGCTTTAACATTCCGGTTTCTTCAAGTAAATTCCACTGTGTATCAAATGTTTGCTTACTGAGTACCCCATCTAAAAAATATTTGACTCTGATAAATTTTACAACACCATCAAAACAAAAAATCTTATAATCCAATATGTCACTACCATCTGCATTTATTAATAACTTTTCACAAATGATTCGTGGTGTGACTTCTTTATACAGCCATTCACGGCATTTATAGTAGTAATTTTTTTTAAGATTTTTATTTAGCTTTCTTTTGGTCTTTCTAATATTCAATTGGCTTTTATCAGTACACTTTATTGAACTTCCCGAATCATGAGTGCATTTTAATATAAATGAATGCGGAAGACTTTCAATATCTATGTCCGCTACCTTATCCCATATACCTATTAAAGGAATCAGATATTTGCTTCCAAGTTTTTCTTCAACATATTTTCTGACTTCATATTTATCTACAAATATAGACTGTTCAGGTTTTCTATAGTACATTTTTAGCCATTGTATTTTTTCATTATAGCTAACAGGATTATCTAAATTAAGTTTTTTATGCGTCCTGATTCTGTATCTGATTTGTAAATATATTCTGTCGGGAACTTTATAAAACAATCTGGTTGCCATTAAATGAAGAAGTCCTTTTTCAATTGTCTTGATTATGCTGGTTATCATTTAAATTTCTCCACCACCTATTCCGATTTGCTGTCTTCTGCTTTTATTTTTTTCTTTCGTAATCCAGTCTTTTTAATCATGGGAATATGAACTATGCTTTTACTGTAAGGAATAATAAACATAAACATAAACAGAGGAATCAATTTCATTCTATGTCTTACAGCGGCACCGGCTGTATGGGTACCCATTGCAAAAAACATGACAAATGCAATAGCTATAAACATTAGGATTATACTCATATACCTGTATTCTTTAGGTGATTTTTTAATTGTAATAACTGTCTGAACAATAAAATAAACATAGAAAGCTGAATCCAGTAAAAAGGCAGCTGCATCCATTAAATTTCTCCAATCCCATGGCATAGGAGATATAAGAAAATAAAAACATCTGGGAATAATACTTATAAAAACATCCCATATATTTCTATAGTTTAGATTTAAAAGATAGCTTGAGTTTCCATCCTTTTGGCTAAAATATCGTAAGAAATAATTAAAGTTTCCCCGACCGATGACTTTAAATTTTTCAAATATAAAGTCTCTGAAAATAAAAAGAACAAAAGCAAAAAGCAACAGGCTGGCTAAACTTGTAAATATCGCTTTTTTCCCCAGAATAAATTTTTTCTTGTTTTTATCATAGATAGAGAAACACAAAATGTATCCCAGCGCAAAAACCAATAATGCTTCATGGAATATCATTGCTATAAAAACAAAAAGTATTGCCAAAAGAAAAGGTTGAATCTTTGCAGATATATACCATTTCATGAAATAATAGATTGAAAAAGATAATGCACATATAATAAGGGCTTCTCTCATTAAAACTGAAGAAAAAATCAATATCTGAGGAAAAAAGTTTAGTATTATAAAATATAAAACAACTTTCTTTTCTTCAATCTTAAGCAGTTTTAAGGTTTTCAAAAATACCAAAGAAACAAACATTGAAGCAACCAAATTTACATACTGTCCCATTATTCTATTTACACCAAATATACGGTATACAATTCTTAAGAATACTGGATATAGTCCTCTTGCCTGATTTCCCAATTGCAAAAGACCAATTTCCATATTTGAAGCTAGCTTATGATAAGTGTATGAATCAATATTGCTGTTCGGCATAACAAAAATATGATTCCCATATCGGTCAAAAAATATTAAAAATAATCGAAGCAAATATGATGCAAGCAGTAAATAAAAAAACAATTTACTTTCAGTAAACTTTTTTATTACGAGAACATAGAAAACAGAACTAACTGCAAAAAAAATGATTGTTAATAGAAATGGATCGATAATCCCTTTTAATAGAAAAAACAATATTGATTCTGCAATTAACACCAAAGAAATTATTAACAATTTCAACCCCCTGTTAATAGTTATATCACATATAATTATATTCTGAAATTACTTCATATTACAAATACACAATTTGACCATATAACCCTCATTATTTATGGTTTCTATAATATTTGCTCATAAATACTTTTAATGTAATTTAGTACAACGCCTTTATCGTATTTAGAAATTATAGTCTGATTATATAAACTCATATCTGATCTTAGTAATTTGTCTCTGGAAAGTTTACTTATTTTACTTTTAAAATCATCAATATCATCTATTTCGGTAATAAACCCGCCCTTATTATTCTCAATAAGTTCTGTGTTACCACGAATATTGAAACAAACAACCGGTAAACCTGCTGACATAGCTTCCATAATATTGACCGGCAGCCCCTCCTGACGAGATGATGAGACCTATAAATCTGCAATTGATAATAACCCGGCTATATCTTTTCTAAAATTCATCTTTGTCCATTGAATTTTTTCATTGTAATTACTAGGATTCTTAAGATTGAGTTTACCTTTCGTTTTTGTTCTGTATTTGATTTTAAGATACTTATCATCGGGAACCCAGTTAAACAATCTTGTCAATAATACGAATAGTATTGCATTTTCTATTGTTTTTTCATTTTGTCTATTATCCGTACTTTCTTAAAATTTATATAATTAATTATAAAGGTTATTCTAATTACATACAACCTGCTCAATGTATGAAGTCCAAGCTGATGATATTTTTTCAACGCTGTATTCAGTTCTTATGTGTATGCTGCCCTCTTTGCCCATTTTTGCAGCTTCATCACTGTTTTGAACAAGGTATTCCATTTTTTTAATAAGCTCATCCTTATCATCTATATCTACCAAAACACCGTATTTACCGTTTTGGGTTAATTTAGCAGCTCCACCTCCGAAACTGTTGGTAGATATACATGGTGTACCAATAGCAATTGCTTCCATTAGAGCATTTGACATTCCTTCATAAGCAGATGTCTGAATGTATATTGAAGCGGTTGCAATTTCATCATGAAGTTTATTAGTAAAACCCTTGAAATTTATCTTATCACCGTATTTTTCCCTTAAGCTATTTTCAAGTTTACCCCGTCCGTAAATATTCAATTTATATTCCGGATACTTATCTGCAAATTTGAGATACGCCTCTATTAATATATGGTATCTTTTTTGCGGTTCAACTCTACCAACTGCAGCTATTACCTTTTTACGGTGCTCGTAATTATTTATGGGAAGCCCGGGCATTACAGGATTGGGTATTATTACTGACATTCCACTTATTCTTTTATTTAAACAAGCTTTAATTTCCTCTGTTTGTACTACGCATCCATCTGCAAAACGATAAAAAATATTTTTCAGAAAACGCTGGGTTTTTTTCCTGTTTTTTATTCTGGGATATATTCTTTCGGAGACAATAATCTTTGTATCAATGCCTATTGTTGTGGCAATAGTATATAGGTTTATATGTGTCATAAAGGAAATAACCACATCTGGTTTTGTGCTTTTTATTTTTCTGCGAAGCTCCAATATCCTTTTTAGTGAAAAACCCTTCTTGAAAAATAATTCCTGTATTTCTACTTTATTATCTATAGGATAAAAAATTTCACTACCGCTTATCATTATGACTGACACATTACAGAAACTGCATAAAGCATTGCTAAGGGTAGAAACAACCCTTTCGGCTCCGCCATTACTCAGTTGACTAATAATGAATGTTATTCGCTTTGCTTTACTATTTCTCATTGATGATCACATCTGCTATAAGTAATTTCCATTGGCTAATAATAATGTCTTTTCCAATCAATGAGATTACTTTTTTAGCATTTCCTCCTATTTCTTTTCTTATATTTGGATTCTGTATAAGGTATTCAATTGCATCCGCCATCTGCTGTTCATCGCCAACATCAACAAGCATTGAATTTTTTTCATTCAATAATTCATCTGTTCCCGGAGTATTTGTGGCAATACAGGGCAACCCCATCATCATTGCTTCTAAAAGAGCGTTAGACTGTCCTTCATAGTCTGATGACATCACGAATATTGCTGAGTCTGCTATCTCCTTATGAAGATCGAAACTGTTACCTTTTAATATAACTCTATCCTGCAGATTCAAAGATATAATATGCTTTTCAAGTTGATTTTTAAGAGGTCCTACCCCATATATACTCAAAGTGTATTCAGAATATTTATCATGTATCCTGTTAAATGAATTGATTAGAAGAATATGATTTTTTTGATTGGCAAGTCGCCCTGCTGTGACTATTTCTTCTCTTTCATTATCTGTACTCTTCTCTGCTTCTACAGACGCCGGGTTATATATAACTATACTCATCTTTTGTATTGCTTTACTAAAAAGGTTTTTAGCATATGCCGTTTGAAAAACAATTCTGTCAGACATTTTATATAAAATTGCTGTAAGCAGCCTTATAAAATGACTACGCCCATCATTTTTAGGATCATTACGCTCGGATAAAATCAACGGGACTCTAATAAACATATTAGCTATTAATACTATGATATTTATTCTTGCTACAAAAGAAACAATAACAGAATTTTTCTTGTCCAACTTTTTAAATATTCGTGACAATCCACATAACAAACCGGGCAGCTTAAGTATTCGATTAGTCTCATTTTCAGAAAGATTCACAACATTAATCGAGTTATCAAGCTTGTATTCATACTTATTCGAAAGTATCGTTACAACAGTAGTTTTGTATTCTTTACAGAAATCGTTAGCAAGCGTGGAAATTACTCTTTCCGCGCCCCCCATATCCAAACTTCCTATAATGAATACTATCTCTTTCATAAATAAATACAGCCACCTTAAACTACAGATAATATTATCATATCCTAATAAAAAAGGTAATAATCATCCTGTATTGGCAACCCTTTTTCAGACATTTTTCTTAAGGGTAACAATCCTATACTCCTTCGGTGTCAGATAACCCAGTGATGAATGAATCCTGTGGTTATTGAACCAATTCACATAATCCGCCAACTCATATTGTAGCTCTTCCAAATCCCTGAATATTTTTCCTTTTACAAATTCCGTTTTAATTATCTTAAATGATGCTTCTGCAACTGCATTATCATACGGACAACCCTTCATGCTCAATGAGCGTTTAATTCCAAAAGTTTCAAGGGTTTCTTCAATTAGAGCATTCTTAAATTCACTGCCTCTGTCCGTATGAAAAACCTGCATACTATTTAAATTTGCTTTTATTGTTGAAAAAGCTTTTTTCACTAATTGTGCATCCTTTCTCTTTCCTGCACTGTAACCGATGATCTCTCGATTGAACAGATCCACCAAGTTACATATATACTGCCACCTGCTTCCTACTCTGACATAAGTTAAATCACTGACAACAACCTCTAAATGTTTCTTATCATCAAACTGCTGTTCTACTAGATTAGCTGTTTCTGATTCGTTACATGGGGTCGGCTGTGGTTTGAAGTTAACCACTGTATAGCTTGAAAGCAGTCCTTCATGCTTCATAATACGGCTTATACGCCTTCTTGAAACCTGCATGTTCTTTTTCTTAAGTTCTACTCTGATTTTTCGTGCTCCATAGTTATTCCTACTCTTTTTAAAGATATCAATAATCGTTTCTGTCAGTTCATTGTTAGTTTTTTTCTCTCTGACCTCATAGTAGTAGGTGCTTCTTGAAATCTTAAGGACAAGACACATTGCTGATATTGAGTATTTGTGCGAGTTATTCCTAATGACAATTACTTTTGTCCTAATATCAGCGCCGCTTGCTTTAAAATGTCGTTTTCCATTTCAAGCTGCATGTTGCGTTTCCTTAGTTCTATCAGTTCCTGTTCCTCTGGTGTTCTGTTGTCTTTTTCCTTGAATGAACCAGAATTATTTGCCTGATTGATCCACCTGTCTACCAAGGAAGGCGTTAGGTGGTATTCCCTAGTAATATCACACTTCCGTTTTCCATTTGCATGAAGTTGAACAATTTGTCTCTTGAATTCATCGGTGAAACTACTGCGTGGTCTTGGATTTTTTGTTTCGGTCATAATTAGTCTCCTTTTTTAATCTTATACATTGTATATGACCTTAAAAAATCTGTCCAAATAAGTGTAGCCTATCCATTTCTGCTTTTTAGAAGAGTTTGGCGATGGCGTAGACGAGGAGACCGAGGTAATTGCCAACGGCGTAGCCTACTAAGCCTGCTGTTAAGCCTGCCACAATTACTTCCTTGTTTTTTATTGCATCAGCAACCGGTACAATAAATGCGGGGCCATATACACCGGCGGTTGAGGTTATTATGGCTGTATCAACATCAATTTTAAATATTATGGCGAAAATGAGGTGGATTATTATTGCTCCGAACATTGCTACAGCTACAAATCCAAGCACGGCAGGTGATGAGTTTAGCATTTCTTTAATATTTACCATTGTTCCAAGCGCTATGGAAAATACCAGTATTAAATATTGTCCGGCATTAAAAGTATATCGGAGGTTTTTGATTTTTTTAACAAATGACATTCCTACCCCAACAGTGGTAACTCCAAGCATTACTATTGCAACATCCAGATTGCCTGTTGCCAGCAATGCTATTCCGGCACTGATCCCAAGTCCTGCTATGCAAATTAAAACGGCAAGTGAAACACCTTTTACTGCTTTAACTTTTTCTTTTTTATTAAGGGATGTGAATTCCGGTACTTCTTCTTCAATTATTTCAGAATGGTTTGTACTTTTATACGGTTTTAATATTTTTGACAGCAATGGTTTAATAACGGATATAAGTAGTAAGAAATAGCCTCCGCCCAGTATACTGTCAACTGTACTGACTAATACCAGTGTGTCTTTTTCTGCCTCCAGCATCATACCCACTGCCATCATATTTGGTGTTCCACCGGTATAAACACCTATCATCATACCTGAGATTTTTGCAAATTCATCTATTGTTTCTCTAAAAATCCATGCTGCAAGAAGCGCTGCAAGAAATGCTGAAACAATCATCAAAACGAAGGATATAACTGTTTTCTTAGCCGATTTCAGCCATTTAATAAAGTCGGCTGAAAAAAGAATCAGCGGAATTGCTATTGGTACGCTTATCTGTGTTAAAATGTCCGAAAGTCCCCTGTCAAGAGGTAATCCCGGTATATTTCCCCATATAATTCCAATGGCATACGCTAATAAAATCGGGCTTAAGGTTTTTACAATTTTGTATCTTTTTTTTGCCCAGAGTATGAGCATCGGTACTGCAAAAATAATGATTGCCTGTAAAATTTGTAACATTATATCTCCTATCTTGGCCAGCGATCGTCTAATTCAGGGAACGCCGGAAATTTCACATGCGGTTCAGTCTGATACCAATATGCAACTGATGCTATATCTTCAGTAAGAGGTTGATATTTCCCGTTTGGCCACCAACCCAGAGCTTGCATTGTTACTTTTAAATCTTTATCAAAGCGCACCGGATCCATCACATGCCACCTGTAAAGGCTGTGTTTTGGTACTTTTCCCTCGCCTGTTTCAGAATATGGGAAACCAAGGAAAGGCGTTGAGTAATTACTGCCGAAGGAGGTCTTATAATCGCCGCCGAAATTCCATGCACCGCCGAAGTAGTCTTCCGTACCCGTTCCGCATATGGTTGGGTATTCGCCGTCACCGTCCATATAGAATTTAACCTCGCCTTCGCCCCACCAGCAATCCGAATACTGCATCCAGGCCATATATGTGCCCACATAGTGACCTTTCCCCTGTATATCATCAACAATTACATGTTCGGGGTATTCCCGGGTAGTCATTGAGCGTCTCCACTGAGCATGGAAATATGCCGCATCATCAGCAACTTCTATTTCATCAAATGTAATCTGAAAAAAGAACCCGTAGACTTCTTCAAAATAATCATTAGTAAATGTAATTTTGAATCCTTTTCTAAAAGGCATGGGCCAGTAACAGTTCATTCCCCCGTTCGGATTCACGACTACAGGGATGGAATTAACGTCATATCTTTTACCATGTCCCATTGCATAGAAATCCGCAAATGGAACTTCCACGGACGGCTCTTCCTCGCCGTCCCAGTAAAAGCGCAGCACCCCAGCGCGGGACATGTGGCTGTCTGCGGTCATCCATATGTGCCTTATTATGCCGCTTCCGGTATAATCGGCAAGTACTGCTGTCTCTCCGGGATTAACCTGAATACACGGTCTGATTTTCCAACCTTTGCCCAGCTTTGCTCCTGCACCTTCGCCGTTAGGTTCAACCATTGCTCCCTTTCCCGGTTCCCCGGTAGGATTTTCTGCGCAGATTGACCTTGTTTTTGCATCTGACATTTTATATAGATTTCCCAAACTGTTGCCAAACATGACAATTCCCCCCTTATAATATTACTCCGTTATCCAACAGAACTTCCTTTATATCCTCATATGGCACGCTGTTTGTCAGCCCGCCTTTTTTTGAACATAGTGCCGCAGCAGTTCCTGCAGCCTCCCCCGATACCATACATTGTACTGTAACCCTGATTGTTCCGCTTGCTTCATGGGTTGCAGACATACAACGGCCTGCTACTAACATATTGTCAATACCCTTTACTATCAGACTTCTGTAAGGCATGGTGAACTCGAACATATCCGGTAATTCATCTTTTTTCAACCATGATGGAACCGGTGATATGTCAATCAAATGCGAGCCTTTTCCAATTGAATCCTCAAACACATGCATGTTAAGGATTTCCTTCAGCCCCAGTATGTGTTCGCCGATTATATGCCTTGTCTCACGCACTCCTATTTCCGGTATGTCCAAAACCACTGCATTTTCAAATCCCGGAACCCTTTTGATTTCCTCCATCCAGGATTCTATCATAGCACTCATTTCAAGCTCAGCACGGGATTTATCCTCAGGGACAATGCCATTGCCGCTTATGCACGGGCACCCTAGCACAAATACAGATGGGTCCGGAGTATTATATATCTGCAGTCCCCCAAAAGAGAACCCGTTTATTACAAAAGTGGTCATCTGCTGCCTTTTTATGCAATCAACAACCGTATCATAATCTTGCAACGACATAATCTGGACCTCAAACCGCGGAGCAGCCGCACGGTGTTTCAGATATTCCAGCACCTTTGTTATATCAGTGCTGCCAATCCTGAACATAACTCCCATTGCCCCCACTCTACCAAGCAATGAAGAATCCTCTTCATATACCAGGTCGTACTCTCCGATTCCCAGAAAATACTCCGCACCGGCTGCGGCTGCGACATCACCATCTCCTGTAGTATCTATAAAAGTCTTGGCTTCATATAAGGTGAGTCCCTCCTTGTTGTGAAGGACGACTCCCTTTACCTTTGAACCCTCCGTGGCGACATCAATAAAAGACGTATGGAAAAGCACATCTACCCCCGCATTAACCATCATTTCATTTAGAAGAGTTTTAAATGCCGCCATTTCAGTGAAAACATAGCTTCCCGCATTGCCCTCTGTGGCAACGGCTTTTTTCTTTTTAATCAACCTGTTTGTTATTTCCATGGGGATTCCGCCGATAACCTGGGCACTCCCCGGTTCATCCGACAGCATCTCTTCTACTATATATTGATCGTCAACATTGCTTGCATGCAATATATAACAGGTCAACCCGCAGTTTCCCGTGGTCATCATGCCACCAAGGCTCCCCGTTCTTTCAACTAATAAGGTTTTTGCCCCGGTCCGCGCAGATGCTATTGCGGCGGTTACCCCTGCAGTCCCGCCGCCTATGATGATTACATCAAATTTTTTCTTTGTTTCAAGATTTTTCTCAAATTTAATTTCCATCAATATACCCGCATATATAGAATATTCCCGGGTTTACCGCCCGGGAATAAATATATTTAAGTTATTCTTTGCATCCGTATTTATTGCCGTCCGCTATAAACATATCCATAAATACCTTTAGGCTTACAGGCTCGTATATGACATTGTTCTCCCCCTCGATACTCAGCTGCCCGCCCCTGAAAACAGGAACTCCATTCACCAATCGCATATTAACCGTCGCCTTAACGGGCCTATTACTTCTGCGGCATATCGCACGAGTTGTAACTTCCTCAATATCCTGCGAAAGAGCAAATAGATACGTGCTGCCCTCAAAAGGCTCACCCCTGAAATCACATTTCAAGCCAAAACATATAACCGGTATATTAAGCTGTGTCACAATCTTCGCACAATCAAATACATTTTCTTTACTTAAGAACTGAGCCTCGTCAATGAGTACAACTTTTGTATCAGGGTGTTTTCGAACTTCGTCAAACAACCAGTTTTCATCATGTTTAATCAGAAAATCACATTTGCGTTTCAACATGTCTTTGTCTATCCTGGCAATTATGCAGTTATCGGCTTTTGTATCATTTTCAGGTTTCAGGGCTAGGATTTTCTCGCCGTTATTGCGCTCATAATCGTGTGCTATCTGCAGCAACTGGGTAGACTTACCCGCATTCATTACTGCGTATCTGTAATATAGTTTAGCCATATTTCCCCCCAGACATATTTTTCAAATACTATTATATCAATACATTATCTGTTTTACTATTTCAATTTGCCTTCATTTTTAAGCTTAGCTATTATTTCAGTCAGGTCGAAACGGTCCGCCATACCGAACACTTCATATTCAGCAATAAACGGGGCCCTGCATCTCATTATTTCTTCAAATGAATCAATACGATCCACAACCCGGAGACTTATAACCTCTTTACTAAAGAGTGTGGCAATAAGTGCTGCAGGGCATGCCTTTCCATATGCCGCAAAAACCGTTTCCTTTTCAGAAAGAGTCAGGCTCAACAGGATGTCGTTCACCTGCATTTCCATCATTGAAGTGCCAGACATCATTGCGTCATTACATAGCTTATGCATTGTCCCATATCTTTGGTAATATGAAGCGTTGTTAATGGGAGCAGCCTTAACTGCACCGGTGCCGCGAACATCCAAAATAAAGACATCTCCGTTTTTCAGGTATGCCAGTATGTCTTTTTCGTACTTTGGCATATCCAAAGTGCCGTTTTCAAAGAACATGTAGGCGACCCTTCCCCCGGTATCCCCATCGATATATATTCCCGCATTTGTTAGGCCGTCTTCTGTAATCCAAAATACTTTTTCCGCCACATGCCCATGGTAATCAAATGGGTTGATTCTCTTTTCCATTGGCCGCCGTCCATGTTTATCAACTTTTATGACTTCCTTAATGCGTGCTTTCAGGTCACCGGAGCGTTTTCTTTTTTCTTCATACTCTTTGTAAATCAATTCATCAAGGGCAACCGCTTCTTTATATTCTTTTAAAACATTGCCCGAATCAGTACATAACAATTCTTCTTCTGCCAACAGGTACTCATACGGATTATAGCTTGGTTTATATTCCTTCCCGAGAAAATGCCTTATGAACCATTCCACAAGTCCCTGTCTCAGCACATCATGTAAACCATGCATGTTTTTATCAATTACAATATCCGTATTTTCCCTTTTGCCATAAAGCGAGTAAATTTTCTTTGCGCGTTTCAAGGAATTAAGCGCTCCCTCAATCGGGAAAAAGTCATACTGCTGACTGAGAATCCTGAATGGTTTAGGCGCAAAGCAGCTTATGAACTCCGTATAATCCAAACCGTAATCAACGCAATTGAATATATTCTGTTCACTGTCATGTGAATGACCCTTTTTAACATATTCTTTTCTTCCATTCACATAGCAACCGGGTACGGCCGCTTTTATCCTTGAGTCTGTCATTGATATATAACATGTCTGTGTACCGCCGCCGGAATTACCGCAGGCGCCTATTTTTTCAGAATCTACATATTCAATGGATGTAAGAAAATCAACAGATCGTATCAAGTTCCATATGAAATACCGGGCAATATTCGTGCCGGAAAGACTGCATGCCAGTCCTAAATATGAATGCTCATGAACACCCCAGTCAACATCGTCACGGTCAGGCATCTGTATAAGTTCGCCCTGTCCCGGCGGATCTACGACCAGCACTACCATTCCGTTTAAAACAAGCTCAATTGCTGCAAGCTGATACTTGGGTTCCGCTTTGGCCGGCTTGCTGTGTCCGCAGGAGAGCAGTATTCCCGGAACTTTTCCATCAACATTTTTGGGAATATATAAATTTGCTGTAACATAGACTCCCGGAAGGCTTTTATATACAACTTTTTTTATCGTGTAGGAATCTTTATCAATTTCCCCGGTATATTCCGGCTGTAAATCGCATCTTTCAAAATCCAAGCCGCCGATTGACTCAATGAATTTACTCCTTATATCAGCGGACTTATCTTCCCATTCAGCTATGCTCTTAATGTTCTCTTTAACTTTTTCCTCTTTGACCAGTCCGTCAATAATCCGTCCGTATAATAAATCAGCAAGCTCATTCTCCGGATTTCTATATCCATCTAAAAACCTATCAAACATAATCTCCCCCTGCCTTGTCTAATCATCCCACGGATGATTAAACGGTTTTGTAAACTTTTTCTATGTTTTGGGCCATAATCGCAGCAGTATAGTGTTGGTTGTATTCTAATTCAGTATTAGCCGAAAAAGTTTTGTATGTGTCGGAATTGCTTAGTATTTGGATTATTGCATCAGACAGGATATCAGCATCTTTAACAGGTACCAAAAGACCCGTCTTGCCGGACTTAACCTGATATGGATTTCCACCGTAATCAGTGGCAACAACCGGTTTTCCAAGGCTCATGGCCTCAAGCATGGCTAGGCTCGAAGCCTCTGTTCCATATGAAGCATTTACAAAAACATCAAGAATGTTCACTACCGGAGCCACATCATCTAAAAATCCTGTGAATATGATTTTACCTCTAATCCCAAGTTCATCGGCCAGACATCCTAGTTCCTCTTCAATTCCGCCGGTTCCGGCTATCAATCCCTTGATGCTTAATCCGTTGTCATTGCATTTTTTTACTGCCCTGATGAAATACTCATGTCCCTTGACTGGTTCCAGGCGTCCTATCATTCCGGCTGTTTTCTCATTTTCTAAAATTCCGTATTTAGCACATAATTCGGACTTTTCTATATCTGTCAATTTCTGAAGCGGATCTACACCGTTCATCATTGTTGTAATCATCTCTTTAGGAACACCGGTCTCCGTAAGGTTCTTTTTAACGGCATTTGATATGGCAATTACCCTGTCGGTGAATATTTTTGCAACAATCCGGCCAACTATCCTTCCAAATGAACTTATCATAAAAGCCGAGGGAGGATATGCACAGTGCCTTGTATAAATAATTTTGCATTTCCCATATAGTTTTGCAGCAATCCTCGATGATAAGCTTGCATGCGTGTGCACTATATCGGGCTTTACCCTTTTAAATAGGGCATGCATTGGGAATATTGATTTGAAATCCATGGATTTTCCGGCAAGCTTATCAAACCTAATAATCGATGCTCCGCGGTTTTCTAGAATATCTGCCAGCGGACTCTCTTTTGGAAGGACTACCAGCACATCATATTTATGTTTATCGTGATGAGTTAGATAATTCTGCAAAACCTTGCCGGCTCCGCCAATATTGGTGTCAGTTATGATATGCACGACCCTGGTTTTAACCATTTTCATCCACCTTCTTATTAATCACCGCCAGCGCAAAGCTCATGGCAATGAATATCCAGAAAATCAGAACCATCCTATAGTTATAGAATACATTATCAAATATGCCCTGTACAAAAAACCCTGTAAATGCCGCCGCAAGACCTGCTCCCATATGCCGTTTGAATCCACTGCCTGATAATGCAGTCGATATACTGTTTTTCATCCCGGCAACAGCTGACCAGATAAATGCTAAAAGACCGGCAATTCCGGTTTCGCTTATTATATTCAGATAAAGGTTATGCGGGTGAGGAGCAATGATGCCATTGTATGCATAAGCTGAATAAACTCCACTGAACGCCTTTGTGCCAAGACCTACGCCGGTAAGCCAGTAATCTTTAAGCATTGAAAATGTTCCAAGCCAGATAAATAACCTGTAAAGGGATGACGAGTCTTCCAGGTTCCCAATACTCAATAACCGTACCATTATGGGTTCAGGCAATACAAACGGCATTATGACAACCGCTGCAAAAAACAGCCACAGGAACCGCCTGTCCGCTATAAGGAAATATACGAAAACTCCCACGGCCAGACCTATCCAGCACCCCCTGGACATGGTAAGCATCATGGCGACAACCATCAGTAGCCCGGCGCCTGCCCAAAGCAGTCTATACAACCACCTCTTTGTACTGAAAAACAGTACTAAGCTAAGTGGTATCATAAACAACAGGTATTCACCGTAAACATTAGGATTTTCAAATGTTGAATATATCCTGACCATGCCGGCAAACATTTCTGAATCAATCCAACCGACTTCTATGTTCCCTGTCAGATACTGATATATGCCAATCAGTGCTGTTCCCAGTGCGGCCACAGCTGCGGCCAGCAATATGGTTTTTAAAGCAAGTGAATTTTTTACCAGAATTATGAATAAAAATACAACTGATATAAACAGAGTATATATTAGCGCAATGGGAATGCTGTCCGCTATTGAAAATGACAGAATTCCACCTGAGACAGTTATAATTATATAAATAAGCGCTGCTTTGCCTTTTAAAAATGCTCCATTCAATTTTAATTTTCCGACAGATGCATTCAGTATGACCCCAATCCATATAAGGCCAATCAGTCCAGCCGCAAGCATCGTCGGGATAAATGCTATTGACAAGACCAGACCCGCCAGTCCAACCAAAGGCCAGATAACTATTATCGGAACCGCAAAAACTGCAGCAATTCCCCCAACAGCATATAGGGTTGGCAGAAATACCGGCAGCGCTGATATAATCAGCCCGATAATTATGGCAATGATAGAATTCGTCTGTTTTTTCCTGTTGTCACTAAGACCGAGAGTGTTGAGACTGCCCATTTTTCCAACGGTTAGTTTAAAGATCCGACTGTTTTCCAGTACAGAATACAAGCTTGTTTTTGACATGATAAGCAGGCCGCCGGCAAGCAGCAGTGCAATTGATGCTATTATGCTTCTTGGTCCTATTACAGAAAAAATACCTGTTAAAGTAATATATGAGATAGCTGACACAGCCATCATTATCCCGAATGTCCGCAACGATTGGAAAAGGATATTTGCATAAAAATCATAAATAACGCTCAGAATACGGCTGGATTTTATTATTCTTCCGATCAAATCACCTGTTGTGGAAAATCCCCTTGATATTCCTTTTGACCATCCTGAAAAAACCTCTGCAAAACGGCTTTTCTGTTTGTTTTCTACATCCGCCGGCTTCATAAAATAACCAAAAAATATACTGTTTCGGATAACTCTTTTTAGGAATGCTGATACATTGGAAAAAATTCTATACGATAAACTGTCGCATACGATTTTGTATATGTCTTTCCAAAGTTTCGAAAATGTAGAAACTATGACGCTATCCACTATTTTCCCCCCGCAAATTTTTCCTTTAACCAATTATAATAATATCCGAAAGTGGGCGATTTCAAAAGTGCCATTACAACTATATACACAACAACACCTATTAGCGCAGCTGCAGCAGTCAGCAACAGCGAAACCCAGAATCCACCTGCTGAATTATCCATAATTAATGCTCTGAAACCAAAGACAACAGCTCCCATCACAACCGATCCTACAATTCCTCTTATTAGTTCTGATGTGCTTCGCCCTTTTAGTATTCCCTTCATTTTTCTGTTAAACAAAATTGCTAAAATTATCGCCGAAATCGTGATGCTGATTGAAAAGGCAAGGCTTATATAGCCAATTCCAAGTTGCGTCCGGAAAACTACTATATATGCCAATATTAAAGTAAGTGCAAGCGTAACAAGCGATATTATTGTAGGAGCAGCGACTTTTTTACGGGCATAGTATGCCTTTGATGTTATTTCATACAGGGAATATCCGAATACAGCAGGGCAGAATCCGGCGAAGGCAGCAGTCATCATCCGGGTTGCCTCAGCGGTAAATTCACCTCGTTCATATAGCAGGGATATAAGATTCGGACTAAGCAGAAAGGCTCCTACGGACAGCGGTAATATGAAAAAGCACAGGCTTTCAAATGCCCTTCTGTATGTATTGTTGAATTCTCCCGGATCGGCATCTCCCGCCTGCCGGGACATCAGTGGAAAAAGGTAATTCATCATAGCAAAGACAAATATCCCCGCAAGAATAAGATAAAGTCTATTGGAAAGTCTTATTGATGTAACGGCCCCTTCTCCCATATATGAGGCAAGTGCTCCAAGTATAAAGAGTGAAACAGGAGCTACCCATGAACCGATGAGTATCGGCAGCACCATTTTAGACACTTTTTTTATTCCCGGGTCATTAAACCTCAGCGAAGGAGTGTAAATGAATTTCTTTTGCCTGATAAAGGGTATTTGCACAAGCACCTGGAGCAGCCATGCAAGAAGGAAAGCCACAGCAAGGCCCTCAACACCTAAACTCTTGTTGAAAAGTAATATGTAAACAATCATCAGCACATTGGGGAATAAGCTAATCATCGCCGGGACTGTGAACTGCCCCATGGATTGGAGGATGCTTACCATTGAAAATGCCAGTCCGGCCATTACTGCCGCAGGGAACATTATTCTAAGTAATTTTGCTGCAAGCAATTGTAATTCTGCACTGCTTCCCGGTAAAAAGAGACTAATCAACTGCTGCGAGAAAATCACTCCAATAATAGCAACAATTGAAATTAATATGAAAACGATATTTATAAACCGCGAAGCGAATAAAAACCCATTTTCCTTGTCATCATTCTTAAGATAAGTGTTAAAGACAGGAATGAATGTGGAAGTAACTGCCGCCCCGAAGGCCAGGTCAAAAAATTTAAGCGGTATGTCTGATGCTGTTGTAAATGCATCCAGAATCATGCCCTGTCCATAATACCCGGTAAGGAACATATCCCTTACAAGACCAAGGATTTTGCTGAACAATATTATTACCATTATCATACTGATGGTTTTTACCGCTTTTTTATTCATCCGCAGTCTCCCCATACATCAATTCAATTGCAAGTTGGGCATTTTCTGCTGACAATTTCCGCAGCCTTACCATATTGTCTTTAAGTTTCCTGATATACGATTCTCTGCCGGCTATGACTTTATCAATTAATTTAATAATACTGTTAAAATCAAGATCCTCAATGAGTCCGCCGTCCTCCTGCTCCATCATATCTATGAAATAACGCACCTTCGGGTCATATACAACCCCTATTACAGGTGTGCTGGTTATTGCTGCATAAATAAGCGAATGCAGGCGCATTCCTATCAGCAGGTCTGCATTTGAGATGATTCCAACAAGGTTCCGTGCCCTGTTCTCGTTTTCGACCAACAAAGCAGGGTGATTCATTAAGCTAATGATATCGCCTGAAACCCTGGTGTCTTTCTTTGTATTCAGGGGGACAAAAACCGGAAGCATGTCATACTTTTCTGATATATAGTCAGCTATGCCTGCAAAAACCGGCTCATACATTCCTTCAAGGCCTTTCCATGGCCGAACTGAAAAAACTACAGTTTTGTGTCCTTCCGATATTGAATGCTTTCGCAATATTTCATTAATTTCTTCATCTCCGGGTTTTTCAAAGCTAATAACCGGGTCTGCAGTAACGGATATTTTGGGTTTTCTTACGCCTATTTTTGAAAGCAAGTCATATGAATTAGGCTCTCTCACTGTAATGACGTCAGTTTTATCCAGCACTCTTCCCGCTATCTTCACCGAACTGAACCTAATTAAAGGTCCGATTCCGTTCGCATACAGCATCACTTTTAAACCTCTGAATTTCGCATAGTTCATTAAACTCGTGTAATACACCATCGATTGGAAGCTGGTTAAGTCCTGTATCAGGTTCCCGCCGCCGCTTATAAGCATTCCAGTCCTGCTGAAAATCTTGATAAGCGATACCGGGTTTGCCCTTGCCATAGAATCTACGGCATACCGTTTTGAAGTTTCCGCTGGTTTTTTTGAAAGCACCATTATGCGGATATCAGCTTTCTTTTCCCGGAGCTCTCTTAAAATGGATGCAAGCATGGCCTCGTCTCCACTATTGTCAAAGCCATAATATCCGGAAAGCACTGCATGATAATACCTGGGTGCTGCTGTTTTTTCAGCGAATGCCTTTTTATACATTTCAACGGCATCATTAGCCATTTTTTCAACTGTATAGAATTCCCTTACTGTATCTAGGTTCAGTTTGGCGTTTCTGTCACTTACGGCCTTATCCCTGAAAAGTAAAATAAGATCCGTCTGAAGTTTTTCATTTACCGCGGTCGCCATTTCCCTGCAGGTCATATTTGTTTCAATAGCCATCGGGCGGCTTTCTTCATCCATAATGCCAAGGTATCCAAAATCTCCGCAGAGGACTACGGGTTTTTCCATAGACATAGCTTCAAGCGCCGCCCTGCTGATACCCGGGAAAACATCAGTAACGGATAGTATGTCGCTTATATCACTTCTCGGGCCTGTTATGGTTACAAGCTCACGCCCTGCCTTTTGATTAACCGTTTCGGTCTTGTCCTTCAGCCGGTCAAACAGATTACCGCCTCCTACAATGATTATCCTGAGATTATTGATTTCCTTATTAAGGGATTCGGCTATGTCCAACAACATGAATGCTGTCTTTGAGCTTCCCCGGTCAATCCTGCAGATGGTCGTAATTACATTATCATCCTCTGAAAGCTTGAACTCTTTCATGATTCTAAGATCTTTTTTCCGGGGGTAAAAAGCATCGCTGTTTATTCCGTTGACAGTCAAGCCAGCCCTGTCCTCATCATATTTATAGTTGTCGATAAGGTACTTGTTTACATCCCGGCTGACTGAGAGGGTATAGCTTCCCCACCTTGTAAATGTCTTGAATAAAAGCGATGTGCGAAACTCATAGTGAACCGTCGTTACAAAGGGTACATTATATTTTTTGCATACGAAATTACACAGGAATGCCGGTATCCTTGCATGGGCATGTACAATGTCTATGTTTTCCCTGACAATGATTTTCTTGAGTTTTGAATATGATTTTAGCAGACTTGCCGGATTTTTAGTATGAAGGGGTACTTTTATATGCCCGACCCCGGCTTTTTTCAACT
>Ga0233412_10000532_pt1 | contig 21889 bp, 9 predicted proteins | sample Na_anoxic_4_MG_FD_180667 | JGI IMG/M metagenome (GOLD analysis project Ga0233412, IMG submission 180667) | Seawater microbial communities from Saanich Inlet, British Columbia, Canada - Na_anoxic_4_MG | ecosystem: Environmental > Aquatic > Marine > Inlet | place: Canada: British Columbia...
TTCACTTTTACTTTGCTCATTTTTATTTTTTTTTTTCACATCAAATGAGTATATTTGTTCAACAATATAGTACATTACAGCAATAATCATATTAATATTTCTTGAAATATCAAATAAAAATTTTTTATCATCATCTGTTAAATCAACATTTTTTGTAAATACTTCATTCATTCTATCTAAATAAGTTATTACACCATTGGTAAATCTCAAATTAGGTTTATAATTTTTATTGTAACAATTTTCATTCTTTTTTTTAAACTGTTCAATTTCCCCTTTTTTTCCAAATCCCATATAATTTTTTAATAATTCACAAAAACAGTTTCTTATTTTAATTATATTAGAATATTTTTTATCACCACCATCATTAATAGAACACTCTTCTTCATTAATCATATTAGAATAATTTTCATTACCAACTTTTTTAATAAAACTATCTAATAATTTTACATATTTATTAACCAATATTTGTAATACTCCGATCTTAATATCATTTCTAGAATCACCTATAGTTTCTAATTTATTTCCCTCTCTATCTTTAAAATGTAATGTAATCTCATCTGAATTTGATAATTTTGTCAGTTCCTTCTCAATTTCAGAACTTTCTTCTGGAATAGTTTTAAAATGCGTAAGAATTTCATTATAACGAACTTTAGTCGGTTTATCTTTTATAGTTTCAAATCTTTTTTCAGTTTCTCCAGATACTACAGATGTTTCAGATGTGGTTCCTGTTACAGTTTCTCCAGATACTACAGATGTTTCAGATGTGTTTCCTGTTACAGTTTCTCCAGATATTTGTTCTGATGATTCTGTTGAATAAGGCACAACTTTCAAATTTTTTTTACTCTCTCGTTGTATCCAATCAACATATGGAGCAATATTAGCAATTTGTAATGTATTCTTATTTCCACAATAAGCTGTATGTTTTTCACCAATTATTCCTACTAACCCTTTATTATTATCATCAAAAATAAATACAGGTCCACCTGATTCTGTTGGTTGTCCTATATCTTTAGTACTACATATAACTGTTACATAGTCATTAAAATTATTAATATCTTTTGGTAAATTACTAATAATAGAATTTTTTTTATATTTTTCAATTTGATTTCCTACCCAAATAGATAAGTTAGATTCAGAAATATCTAAAGGAATTTTTGAAGGATTATTAATAATTGGTAATTCTTTATGTTTATTACTGTCAATAGAATTTTCATCAATAGTTATGTAAGATATATCTTTCCAAGGTGTATTACTTGTTCTACCATCATAATATACAAATTTAATATTATTATTATTATTTATAGTTTCATTAGTATTTACAAATTTCACTTCTTCAATTTTAATCTCTTTTTCATTAAAGGTATCTTGATAACAATGACCAGCTGTTATAATTATACCATTTCCTATATATATTCCATTACAAAACATTGAATCACTAAAATTATTATTATTCTTTAATACTTTAAATTTATATCTTACAATATTATTTTTAAAATCTTCAATACTTATACTATTTGTGCCACCTGTCTGTTCAGTTGTACTTTTAGTTTCAGATGTATTTTCAGATCCAGACATACTTTCAGTTGAATTTTGAAGTTCTTCCCACATATCAACGACTTTATTTAGAACAGCTTGACTGGTATTTTCCAATATTTCAATATAATTATTTTCATTCAATGGTACAATAACTTCTGAACAACTTGGTACAGGATCTTTAAAAATTTCAGATATTTTATCCATATATATCTTATATATATAAATAAAATTAAAAAATAACTATATCTATCATTTTGTTATAATCATTATCATGTTGTAATAAACATTATCATGTTGTTATAAACATTATCATGTTGTAATAAACATTATCATGTTGTTATAAACGTATTATATCTTCCTGGTTGATTCAATGCTAAAATATTAAATTCTAAAACATGATTTCTACCATTAAAATCGTACAATTCCCCATCTGCGGTTAAAAATTTTATTCTTAATCTATCTAATGTACTCAATGGTGGATTGAAATATTTCTTAAAACCTTTTCTGGGTGTACTTCCGGTTGATAAAATATTATTTTCACCTTTTGGTGCTGTAAAGAATATCACAGCAAAAGAGTCATCAATATTTTTATTATTAGAATCTATATTTTCTAAGTTTTCAATCTCTAAAATAATATATTTTGCATCTTCTAAATCCCAAACAAAATCACTGGTATATTTATTCCCAAAAATTTTACTCCCTATAATTTCATCCTTTATATTTAATAATTCTAAAATATCTTCACTCGTTCCTGTTATTTCCATCTCTGTATCACTTGTTATTTTTGAAACCATAAATGTTGTTCCTATTAATTCAGGAAATGATATTTTATCACCTACACTAAATTCTTCTGTAAATTTACTATCACAAGCATCCAAATCAACAGTAGTTGGATCCAATCCTACTAAATCAGTTATTGTTCCCCTTGCAAATAAATAATTAACTTTATCAAATCCAAGTTTTTTACTAATACTTTTCTTAATATATTCATTGCAATTATTCTTACGACAGACTTGACAAGAATCACAATCATTACAACCAATATTATTTAAATTAATAAAAGAATTGTGTTCATTGTAAGGAGCATGTTCACCACAAGGACAACAATTATTCAATAATCTGAAAATATGATCACCACCACTTAAATCGCTCTCAATAGTAAATTTTTGTAAATTTGTATCAGTTGTTATTGTATATGTGCTAAATAATTCAGGATTATTATTTAACACAGTTTGAAGAGCAGTTGCTAAATCTGTTGCTTCATAATTACCCGGTGGTATAACAACTTCTATAGTTTCTCCAAGAGATTCTTGTAAAAATAATTTATTATTATTTTCATTAATGGCATAGCCGGTATATGGTATACATCCTTGAACTAATTCAATTGAAATAACATCTTTATATTCTTTAGTTAATTGATAGACATAATTGTTGGATTTTGGATACTTATTGCAGTTGCGATCACTGGAATCGATGACGAGTACTTGAGGGATTCTACCATTAGTGACGTTAAGTTCAGGAGTTTTCATAATATGTTGTTCATAAGTTGGTTCAACAATTTGCATAGTTCTATTAAAATTTTGTGGATAATTAGAAAATGGTACTTGATTATTTTGCATACTTATAATTTTAATAGATAATATAAATCTGAGTAATTTACTTAAAAATAAATTATATAATAGTAATATATTAAAAAATGGATAAAAAATTTTTTTCTACTGATAACTTTAATCTAATTAATAATATTGTAAACGTAACACTCAAAAAAAAATATGATATTAATACCAATCAATCTTTCAAAAATAAAATTATAGATTCTATGAAATACGTTTATTCTAATGTTAGTCCACAACCTCCCAGAAATATTTCATATGATAAATATTTAGATATGATGAATATTAAATGTATTTCCATCATTGTACCTAATATTGTTAAAGAATTGAGTGATCAACGCGATCTACCCAATAACGAATTTGAAAATTCTTTCCAAGCATCTCAACAACCATCATCTTCTAATAGCGATTACCATCAAAATTATGACCCAAAAGCACTACCATTACCTCAAAATTCCAATGATGTTAGTAGTGGAAATGTAAGTGAACAATTTGAAGAATTGCAAAATGATAGACAAGCGGAAATTAAACAAGAAGAAGAAAAACAAAAAATACCACATCCACAACCTGTTCAAGTAAATGAAATACCTCCATCTCTTGAAAATACTAATAAAGAATTTAATAGACGTTTACAAGAAAGAAATGTCAATTTTAATAATTTAATACAAAATGATAATCAAGTTCAACCAGTTCAAAATCAAATGCACAAAGTGATGCAAGAACAAGTGCAAGAAAGAGTTCAAGATAGTATGATGGGTAGTGAGCAGAATCAAAGTGTAGAGCAATTTTTCCCTAGTCCAAGTGATTTAACAAATGAAACCAATATGGCATCTGTAAATAATAATTTGGACGAGTCTTTTGTACAAAAAAGTCATCATACTATTCAACAATATAAACAACATGAAGGGGAAAATAATGAATTGAATACAAATACAAATACAAATATGAATACTATTCAACCTGTTATTACCAGAACTGAAGGACAAAATGTAATGAATAATCCAGATATAGTAAGCATTCCAGAAGAACATCAAATAAATAGACATGTTACTGATAATACAACACCTAATGTATTTCACCCTAATAATGTGAATAATATTGATCCAGTTATTTATCCATATAAGCCTCAATATGTGAAGAAGGTTCATTTTTTCACTATAGATTCTCGTGATAGAGATTTAGAGATTTATCCCAATCCGAGTTATTTCCAAGTTAAATTTTCTCCGGCTACTGATGATATTATTACAAAAACGGTTAATGTTAGAACTAATATACAAAATGTGTTATATGTTATTCGCGAAGATGTTTCTGGTGAAAGAGGTGCAACTATTCCGAGAGATTTTGATAATATTTATTACATACAAAATACACAAACTATTGTTCCACTTGAATCTACATATGTGTGTGGTATTTGTCCAAATAGATATTATGATAATAGTTTAGATTCAAATTGTATTCCACCAACTACAGAAAAATCAAAAATTCTGCCTATTAAAAAATATTCTTATCGTCCTATATGGAATAATAAAATTGGTATTCAAAGTACTGTTTTAGATGTACCATATCTTTTATTAAATATAAAAGAGTTAGAGAGTTACAGTCCATATGTAGGTACTAATACACCAAATAGAAATGCATTTGCTAAATTAGTATATGAATCTAATTTTGGAGAAGTAAGTCCTTATATTAAAATGTTAACATCAGAAACAGATGAATATTATTTATATTCTCCAACTGCATTAGGAAAATTAGATAAAATGACTCTCTTTTTAAGTACACCAGAAGGTAATCCATTCTTTTTCGGTAGAGATAAATTATTTATAGATAGATTTGAGATGAGTCCAAATTATATGAAAAATTGTCCAAGTGGTGAAATAGATAATATGGAAATTGGTATTAATGCGACCAGAGTTTATATTAATACTGATCAAACATTTTGTGCATGTACTAAAAATTGTAATTGTAATACTCCACTTAAAAGTCATTGTTTAAAACCAGGTGATCTAATATATTTTTACAATACTAAACCTTGTAAACCTGTTTATATTATGTTCCATGATCCTGACAGTCAAATTCCTTATAATAATTATCAATTGATTATTAATGAAGAAAACGATACATTAATAAATTTGAGTATTAATATCATAATAGATGAAATGCAAGATGAAATAGAATCAATAGATTTTAGCAAGTTTTTAAGTGCAGATAATTATTTAACTTTATTAATTGATAATAAAAATGAGTTTTATAAAATTTTAGAAGTAGATCAAACAAATGTTACTCTTGAAAAGAATGGTTCATTAAATTTATCCGATAATATTATTATATCTAAAGTAGGATATGCTAAAAAGAATAACAAAGGTTTTCAATCAAATGATAAAGATGATTTAACATATGATGGTGGTGTTAGAGTTTGTAATGTAGGTGATTCAATATCATGTATGCAAAATATTAATCAAGATAATTGTGATCCAAATTGCGATGATTATGATAAAAATAATCCTGGAAGCAAAGCTGAAATGTTGACACTTGAAACTATAAGTGATCCAACAGATGAGTTATATTTTGATATAGATATACCATTTGATAATATTTCACCAGAGTTATTAGAAGATAATTACAAACCGGGGCAAGTCTTTTTAATAAAACAAAAATTACAAATTAATTATACTTTCAAGGTAGTAACATTAGAAAAAGATTATAATATTTTAGAATCACATTTAGTTGGACCTTAAAATATAATTTATATTTATATTTATATTTATATTTATATTTATATTTATATAATTGGTAAAATATGGGAAATCATTTTATTTGCTTGTTTATTTTCTTTGAAAAATATTTCAATAACTATACCTAAAACAATTATTATACTACCAAATATTTTTTTAAGACTCATGTGTTCATCTAAAAATAAATATCCAATAACCATTGCGGCAATAACTTCAGTATTTTCTAATACACCATATGATGATAAAGGCATATTATTATATGAATAAAAATATAGTAAATTAGCAATATATGATAAAATTATAAATACAGAAATTAAATATAAAATAGTTTTTAATGTAGGTAATTCAAACTTATATGGTAAAGATGATGTAAATAATAAAGAACCAATTGTTAATATTGAAAATATTATAAATGGTATCAATACTAATATCATTAGTTGAATATTTTGATTTAGGAAGGATTCTTTATCAATATTTTTTGGAATAGCTAAATTTAATTTAACATATATATATGAATAAGTTATAACACTTATAATAATAGCTATAGAACCTAAAATTAAATTATTTGTATTTATTGATGTTTTACTAAAAACAACCATAATTATTCCAATAAATGAAATTAGAAATCCAATAATTTGCCCAAAATTTATTCCTATATTGTTAAAATATCTATCCATTAATGTCATTACAAATGGAGTGATCATAAAAATTGGTATTCCTATTGATACAGGAACTAAGTTGAAACCATAGTAAAATGATATATAATATATTGTTGAGACAATACCAATTAAAACACCCATTTTATTTGAAAAATATTGTGTAATATCATAATCATTGTATTTTTTATAATTGTAATAATAAATAACCATTAAGGATGGTATCAATGTAGCAAATGTACATATAAGTAATTTTATTAGGATATTGATATCATATTTTTTTATAAAAACAGGTATTATTGTAAAAAAAACAGCACCTATTATTTCTGAAATGTATGGTAAAATGTTCATATATAATATAATAATATAATTATTAGTATTTTATAATTATTAGTATTTTATAATTATTAGTAATTCATATTTTTTGTAAATATATACAATTTCCAATCACATACAAATCTTTAGACAAATGTATCTTTTGATTTGAATATTTATTATATTTGTCTATAAAATTTACAATTGATCTATTAGAAATCATTGGGATTTCAAAATATTCAATAATTTTGTAAAATACTTTTTTCCAATAATAAAATCCTTGAAATTCATTCTCCTCAAAAATAACATATCCATCTCCATATTTCATCCCATTATTTTCAATTGATTTTTCAGCAATTTGATATATCTCCTGATACTGTACTGCCATGTTTATCAATCCATCTAAAATATTAGGATCAAACTCTTTAATTGATGGAATTAATTGATCCCGCATTTTTCCACGATCTGACCAATCTGGTGTGCTATCATAAACAAAAGGTATTCCATTTTTAATAGCTAAATCCACTATGGTAGATTTACTGGTTTGTAATAAAGGTCTTAAAATAGTCACACCATTTTCTTCAGATTCGTCTTTCATACCAAGTAAATTATCATAATGAATCCTTTTTTTGATATTAGAAAAAATATTCTCTATTGTATCATCCTTATTATGTCCCAATACTACCGCGTATCCTTCAAAATCTTTGTAAGCATTAAATCGTATTTGACGTGTAATATCTTCATAAAAATCACGGTCAAAACTGCGGTCTCGTTTGATTTCTGTAATATGACGCACATACAATTTAATACCTAATACATGACAATAATGACGACAAACTTCCTCCTCTTCATCTGCGCTTTCACGATTACCATAATTAATATGAACTGCTATTAAATTCATTTCTGATTGGTGTTGTTTTTTCTGTCTTAATTGATGTAATAATTTAAGACATATCATTGAATCTACACCACCAGATAAAGAAACAATTATATTATTGTAATTATTGTAATTAATATGAATCTTATGATTTATTGGTTGAATGTTTTCCATTCCAGACGCAGATCTTGGATCAAATATTTTTGAATTTAAACTTTGATACCGTGGCTTTGCCTCTACAGTTTTCTTTAATTTAATTAAAGAATTGAGTGTTGCTTGGTAAAATCGGCGATATTCAGGTGTATCATCGCTCAATCTCCATTGTAAAATTAATGGAATAATTTTTTCCTCAATAATTTCAGCATTAAATGTATGACGCAATGGCATTAAAAAAAAACATCTTTCAATAGGAGAATATTGTTCAATATCATCTATATTTTCTTGAACTAAATGCAATGCCAACGCATCATATGGTTCTGTGCTTTCGATTAAATTTTGTCTCTTTAAGTGCCGTGTTAGTTGGTCATAAATTAGAATTTGTTCTAAAATAGGTAAATTATCTGTATTAGAATTTGATAAAATTAAATAACCGAACATATCAGCAATCATTTTATCATCGTATGTAGTGGCATTAAACCATAATTCAGGTTTTGATAGAAAAAATTTTGTAAATTTGTCCATAATGTATAGATAAATATTAAATAAGTAAATATTATAAATTCAATTTTTATTTATAAATTTAGATAAAAATTATAAAATTTTATATTGTATATATATATAATGTCAGCAATTGAAACATATAATGAAAAAGTATTACTTGTTAATAATTTAGAAAAAAATATAGCAGATATGAATAATAATATAAATTCAGTGCAACAAAATATAACAAATATGGAACAACTTATTACAACAACAATATCTGAAAAAACAGTAATGGATAACGAATTATTAGCAGAGCAAAGTAATTTACCAAATAATGTTGAAACATATAATGCTAAATTAATAGAATGTAATAATTGTGATAGCAGATTAAATAATTTAAATTATACTAAAAATTTTATGGAAAATAATTTAAATAATTTGAATGAAACATTCGCAACATTAAATGCAAATAAAGCAACTGCAGATGCGGAATTATCAGATGCATTAGCAGCTTTATAATATACTAAAAGTATAATAATTTAATTACGTATATTTTATTATTTTATATTATGGAAAATATAATTATAAATAATATATATAATATATATATTATGCCTATTCAAACAATTGTTGGTAATAAGATAGAAACAACTGAAATGGAAAATACTTCATCTGATACAATAGATATAAAAGATAGTTTTGATATGAATAATCATGATATTTTATCTGTAAATAATATAAATACATCTAATATAAATTTATCTACAATAAATGGTGTTGCGTATTCAAGTAATCAAACTTCTGCCAGTTATGGAAAATATTCTCAAATAAATGGTGATGTTATAATCCATGGTGATAATACAAGTTCTACAACTGCTAAATCTATTATATCTGGTACAGGAGTAGGTAGTTTAGATTTTTCATTAAGTGAATTAAGTATTGGTAGTTCATATCATATTAAAATTGCTGGTAGTATTACAACAAAAAATCGAAGAAAAATAAATATATCTTGTTATTTAGGAACTACAATTATATACTCTACATCAATTGATACTGATAATATAACAATAGAAAAATTGGATGGTGATAATTATGCTTATGAATCTGAAATAGATTTTACTATTCATTCATCTGGTTCGAATGGTAAAATTTATTCAAATGGACAATTATTATATACTAAAGGAACATCTCAAAATAATCTAAGGGGAAACTCTTCTGAAAAAACAGTTAATGGTATAGACTTAACGAATAATTTATTATTAGATATAAAAATTTACTGGGATGATTCTGCAGATTCAGACGAATCTTTAACAAATAAAATGGTAAGAATTACAAAAATGTTTTAATTTATAAATAAATATTTTATAATATACTAAAAGTATAATAATTTAATTACGTATATTTTATTATTTTATATTATGGAAAATATAATATAAAATATGACTACAATTATTTTAAATAATAAAGAATATCTTATTAATAAAACTGATATGCCTATTGAAAATTATAAAAATTTTAATAAATTAATTATTAGACCACAAATAGGTATTTTAGAAAAAGAAATTGGTTTATTAAATGATTTAGCAGAATTATTTAATTATGATATTATTAATTTAGGTATCAGACACGGAGGATATGTTTTATTAGAAACCAATGTTAAAAATAAATTAATTTTAGATAGGAATATTAATTCAAATGATTTACATAATTTTAAAAAAAATATGTATAAGCATAAAAAAAATATAAATATTGTTGATAATATTATTGATAATATATTTGATAAAGATAAAATTTATTTATTAAGAATTGATTATACAAATATTACTTTTAGTGATGAAGAATATTTTAAAATTATTAAGAATAATAATGTTATAATAGTAGGTAATAATAAATTTACATTAAAAAATTTAGATAAATATATTGATAATTATCATATTTATCAAGTAGAAAATAGCGATATAATTTTATATATTCCATATAAATTAAATAATAAATTTATAGAAAGTTTTAAATATTATTTTACAGATGACGGTAAATTTGTATATGATAATTTAATAAATTTATGTATTATGGTTAAAAATGCCGGAAATGATTTTCGTCATGTATTAGAAAAAAATTTACCGTTTGTAGATAGATGGACTTTTTTAGATACCGGTTCAACTGATAATACAATTAAAATTATCAAAGATGTGATGAAAAATAAAAAAGGGAATTTATATTGCGAACCTTTTATTAATTTCCGCGATAGCAGAAATAGATGTTTAGATTTAGCCGGACAAGTATGTAAATTTAATATTATGTTAGATGATACATACACTTTACAAGGAAATGTTCGTGATTTTTTATCATATTTACGATGTGATCAATTTGCTACTTCATATAATATTTTTATTAAAAGTAATGAGATTACATATGGATCTAATAGAATTATCAGAACTGAAGATAAATTAAGATATATGTATAAAATACACGAAATTATTCAAGAGAAGAATAATAAATTAGTTGTTCAAATACCTTTTGAACAAATGTGGATTCACGATTATACTAATAGTTATATGAATGAGAGAACCAAAAATAGAAAAGAAAAAGATATTGAATTATTAGAAGATGAAATAACAGAAAATCCCGACATTCCAAGACATTTATACTATTTAGCACAAACTTATAGAGATATTAGATTATGGGATAAAGCTGTAGAGTATTATCAAAAAAGAGTTGAACATCCAGTTGAAGGATATAGGGAAGAGATAACAGATTCATATTTATTAATAGCATTTTATGGTCATACTAAGTTAGAATGGGAATGGACTAAATGTGAAAAAATATATTTAAAATGTTTTAATTATGATCCCGGTAGACCGGATGCTCTATATTTTATTGGTAAATATTATATTGGTTATGATAATTATTTAGCATATCAATATTTAAAAAGAGGGTTTGAAATAGAGATACCAGCTGATGTAACTTCTAATTTACGACCTGATTTATATAATAAATTTTTACCCGAATCATTAATACCTTTGTGTTTTCAGTTTAAAGATTATCAATTAGGTTGGAAGGCTTGTAATAGATTATTAAATTATGTAAGAGAAATTAATGATCCCATTATGGTTTCTTATTATAATATTTTCAAATTAATGAATCAAAATAGAAAAATGTTTAGAAATGTTGGTCAGAAATCTATATTAACTTTTGTAGCTAATGGTGGATTCAACAAATGGCAAGGTAGTACTTTAAATAAAGATGGAGTTGGTGGTTCAGAAACTTATATTATAGAAATGTCTCGGAATATTGCAAAGATTACCAACTTTGATGTCTATGTATTTTGTAATTGCGAGGAAGAAGAGTTATTTGAAGGTGTTCAATATAAAAAGTTGGAAACATATATAGAATTTATTAATTCCAATAAAGTTGAAACGTGTATTATTAATCGTTTTTCAGAATATATTCACGTATCTTTAGCGAACGAAATTGACAATATCTATTTAGTTGTTCATGATTTATTACCTTCCGGAAATATTATACCCACAGATGAAAGATTACGAGCCATTTTTTGTATGAGTGAATGGCATAAATCATTCTTTTTACAAACATTTCCGATGTTAGAACACAAAGTTAAGGTATTTCCTAATGGTATCAACTTACACGATTATCAATTTAATCAATCCGACCAAAATAAAAAACTCAATTCATTTATCTATTCATCATTTCCCAATCGTGGTTTAATCAATTTATTGAAAATGTTTCCCAAAATACGTGAAAGATTACCAGATGCTACTTTGGATGTGTTTTGTGATACTAAAAATAACTTTGTACAATCTGTTGCCAAAGATGAGATGGATGAGATTGAAATATTATTGGAAGAACAGAAAGAGTTTGTCTTTAATCACGGATGGGTAAGAAAAGAGGAACTACAGAAATATTGGCAACAAGCTGAATTTTGGTTATACCCTTGCACATTTATGGAAACTTTCTGTATTACTGCTTTAGAAGCTGCGGCAAGTCGAACACTTGTTATCACTAATAATTTAGCAGCTTTACAAAATACAGTTGGAGATAGAGGTTTAGTGGTGGGGGGAGACTCAATAGATAGTGCAAGAAGTGAGAAATGGCAAGATGATGTGATAGAACAGTTAATAGAATTGATAGAAGATAAGAGTAAAATGGATGAATTATTGGATAGAAATCAGGAGTGGTCAAAAGGATATGATTGGTCAAAATTAGGAGAGAGAATGGTGGATGAATATTTAGGGCATAGGATAGATAGTAGTGTAGAAAATATTGAAAAAACATTATCTGTTCAAGATTTTGAAAGTATAAATAGTATAGATAGAATAGATAGAATAGCGTTGTATCACAATACTAAAATACATCATGAAATGTTAGGATATTTAATTGAATATTGTAATTCATATAACTATGAGATAGATATATATTTAATTTTTGATGATGAAAATACTCAAAATTGGGTAAACTATTATAATAATTTTTCAAAAAATAGAATTAAATGGATCAATAGTTTAAAAATATTAGATGATATAGAATATAATGTTATATTTTTAATCACAGATGATAATGATTATTTTTCAAATATAGATCAAAAATATTATCACAAAATAATATCTATAGATCATTTCTATCTTAATAGAAGACCTGAAATAAAACATCATATATGTGTTAGACAATTTTTTAATAGACATGAAATACCATATGCAATTCCAACTTATAATATTATTTTACCTGAAGAGAAGAAGTTATTATTAAAAAATGTATCAAGAATCCAAGTATTATTTATTGGAAAATTTAATATTCCTTCTTCATTAACATTTCAATTTTTTGACAACTTTGATAATATTGATTTTCACATAGTTAGAAACAACGAAGATGATGTATTTTTTGAATTATTGGTAAAAAGACCAAATATATATTTCCATTCATATATGAGTACCGAAGATTTAATTAGTTTAATGAAAAAATCACATTATATATTTTTAATGCCTGCTTATGTTGAAGGATATCCACAACATAAATTGAGTTCATTAATATCATTATCATACTCTACCCTGTGTCAATTAATAGTACCAGAAATGTGGAATAAACATTTAAGGTTAAAATCTGTTGTTAAATATTGTGATTATAAATATTTGAGACCAAATATGGATATAAAATTAGATGTATCAAATTTTGATTCAGTCATTGATAATATATATCAAGAAAGATGTGAATTAATTGAACATAATAAGAATGTATTGGATAATATGATAGGTATTGTGTCTCAAAAAAATAATACATCGTGGTTTTCTCAATGTTGCAAAGTGTTGAAATTACAAAAACCACGTATTTTTGTAGAAACAGGTACATATTTAGGGGAAGGTATAGAAAATGTTTTATTTGATTTTGATGAAATTCATAGTATTGAATTAAATTCTAAATTTGTTAATAATGCAAAAAAAAAATTTAAAAATTATTATCATGTTAATATACATCATGGTGATAGTAGTAGTATTTTAGAAACATTAAAAATTAACGAACCAGTTATATTTTATTTAGATGCCCATTATTCTGGAGGAAAAACATCTTTAGGTATAATAGGAGATAATGGTTGTCCACTTTTACGTGAATTATCTATATTAGGTAAAAGAAAATTTAATGATATTATAATAATAGATGACATGAGATTAATGGGGAAAAAGTCATTATCTGGTGTAGAAGGAGATAAAAAATATCCATTAACTGAATTTGATTTTAGACATATTACTATAGAAGGCATTAAAGAAAGTTATGGTAGAAAATGTAAAATATTAAATACAACAGATATAGATAGATTAATTATTTTACCATCAGTCATTAATAAATTAAATTACGCTGAGATGTTAAATTGGTCTTCAGATATTCCTGTTGGAAGTAAAGGAATATTTGAAAGTATGTTGGAAAGATTTAGAGGTAAAGAGTGTAAAATTTTAGAAATTGGAACATATGTTGGTACATCTGTCATTAGTATGTTAAAATATTTACCAGACGCAACAGCAACTGTGATAGATATGTGGAAAAATTATAATGAGAATACTTCATTAAATACATTAGAAGAGAATGGTATTGAGGAGATATTTTATGAAAATGTTAAAAAAGCTGAGATGGATAGCAGAATAGAGATATTGAAAGGTGATTCTAAAGATATTTTGAAAGATTTGATAACAAAAAATAAGAGATATAATTTTATTTATGTGGATGGTTCTCATACATACTTAGATTGTTATAATGATATGGTATCATCTTTGAAATTATTATCTAATAATGGTATTTTAGCAATTGATGATTATTTATGGATGTCAGAAAATAGGGAGGATGAAAAGGATAGACCTTATCACGCAGTGAATCATTTTATAGAGAAATATAGTGATGAGTTGAAAATATTACATCAAGGTTATCGTGTATTTTTGTTGAAAAATAAAATAAAGATTATCTAAATAAAATAATTTTTTTTTCCATTTTAAATTTTCGAGGGTGTAAATTTATATTTTTATATATTTATATTTATATATATGGATAATTATATAGTTCTAAATGAAAGAGACATTTTTAATTTAGAAATGTTATTAATTGGTGCATTTAAACCATTAACTGGATTTCTTCGTGAAAAAGATTATAATTCTGTTGTAGAAAATATGAGAATTTCATCTGGAGAGTTATGGTCAATACCAATTACTTTATCTATATCTGAAAAAAATACAGAAAAATTTAAAAATGGTGATAATATTATTTTAAAAGATGAATATGGACTTTCATTAGCTGAATTAATAAATATAGAAATTTATAAACCAAATTTAGAAAAAGAATGCAAATATGTTTACAGTACTAACGATGATAATCACCCTTCCGTTAATCGTATTTTAAAAAATCCAAATAAATATTATATTGGTGGCGAACTTAAGAAAATAAGCGGAATTAACCATTATGATTTTGCTGAATATAGATTAACACCCGATGATGTTAAAAATTTTTATAAAGAAAATGGATGGAAAACAATTGTTGGATTTCAAACAAGAAACCCAATGCACCGCTCTCATTTTGAATTGACTAAATATGCTCTTAAAATGGCGGGTGAAGACGCAAAATTATTATTAAACCCTGTAGTTGGTGAAACACAGAATTGTGATGTAGATTATTATTTACGAGTTAAATGTTATATCAAACTTTTAAGACACTATCCTGAAAATGGTGTAAAATTATGTTTATTACCTTTAGCAATGCATATGGCTGGTCCCAGAGAAGCGCTTATGCATGCAATTATTCGTCAAAATTATGGTTGTACACATTTTATAATAGGTAGAGATCACGCGGGTCCATCATATAAAACAAAAGAAGGAGAATCATTTTATGGTGCATACGAAGCACACGATTTAGTTAAAATATATGAGGAAGAGTTAAGTATTAAGATTATTTTTGCACCACATATAGTTTATGTAGATGATTTAAAAGATTATAGATTGATTACAGATGTTGAGGAAGGAATGAAAGTTTTAAATATTTCTGGCACAGAACAGAGAAGAATGTTAGAAAATGGCGAAGATATTCCTGAGTGGTTTACATATCCTGAAATTGCCGATGAACTTAAAAAATTTTATAAACCAAGACATAAACAGGGGTTTTGTATATATTTAGTTGGATTATCGGGTTCTGGTAAATCAACTATTGCGCAATATTTATATAATAAATTGCGTGAAATAGATACAAGAACAATTACAATTTTAGATGGAGATGTAGTTAGACATAATTTAAGTAAAGGACTTGGATTTTCGCGCGAGGATAGATCAACAAATGTTAGAAGAATAGGATATTTTGCATCAGAAATAGTGAAACATGGTGGGATATGTATTTGTGCGAATATTGCGCCATATGAGGATGATCGTCAATATAATCGTATGCAAATAGGTAGAAATTATGTAGAAATATATTTAAATACAAAATTGGAAATATGTGAAGAGCGTGATATTAAAGGATTATATAAATTGGCAAGAGATGGTGTGATTAAAGAATTTACAGGGATATCTGATGTATTTGAAATACCTGAAAACTCGGAATTAATATTAGATGGTAGTAATTATAATAATATTGAAAAAAATGTAGATGAAATTGTTAAATATTTAAGTAAAAAATCATTAGTTTAATTAAATTAAATTTAATATGTTATTGTAATATATTAAATTTACAAATATGGCAGATAAAACAAATGAAAATGATGAAACTAATGAAAATGAAAATGAAAATGAATTATATTTTACATATTCGCCCGGAATATTAGAATGGTTTAAAAATAATAATTGTGGAATTATTGCTACATCATATAAAACAAATATGGTTTATAATATGGGAATTGTAAAAGATACAGATGGTGTTGAAAAATTTTCATTATGGTTTAATTGGTTTAATAGACCAACCGCATTAGGAATTCATAATAATCATTTATATTTATCATTAAATCATAATATATTAAAATGTTCAAATACGAATAATAAAGAATATTTGGATGATGGTTTTGATGTTAGTTTTGTTCCAATTGTTTCATATAATACAAATAATATAGATGGGCACGATTTTGCATTTAATAGTGATGGTAAATTATTATTTGCTAATACTAAATTTAGTTGTATTTCTTCATTAAGTGATACATATAATTTTAATATAGAATATATTCCTCCGTGGATTTCACGTGTAGCACCGGAAGATAGATGTCATTTAAATGGTCTATGTTTAGATGGAGAAGGAAAAATAAAATATATAACAAGTGTCTGTGATTCAGATGTACAAGATGGATGGAGAAAACGCAGGAGTGAAGAGGATGGATTTGTGTTTGATGTTCAGGAGGGTAAAAAAGTTTGTGAAAATTTAACAATGCCACATTCTCCGCGAATATATGATAAAAAATTATGGTTATTAAATAGTGGTAAAGGTGAATTTGGTTATGTTGAGAATAATAAATTTGTTCCATTTGTATTTATTCCTGGATTTTTAAGAGGATTAGATTTTATAGGTAAATATGCAGTTATTGGGTCATCAATGGATAGACACGAGGGTCGTTTTTCAGATTTAATGTTAGGTGAAATATTAAAGGAGAAAAAAATAGAAGCAAGATGTGGTATTTATATTGTTGATATGACAAATGGTTTTATTTTACATAATGTAGAATATGAAAATGCCAAAGAGATGTATGATGTTAAAATTATAAAAAACGCACAAAGACCGAGAGTTATTAGTTTTGATAATGATATAAGTCAAACTAATTATAGAATTATGCGAAAATAAATATTATATAATTTTTAATTTATATAATATTTTTGATATAATATTTTTTGATATAATATTTTTAATGTAATTTAATCAATCCATCTATATGGTCCATCACCTTTAACATTAGTTTCATCTTTATATGGTTCTACATTAATATCTTGTCGTTTTCCGTAAACTATCCAATTAAATTTACCAGGTTCTCCATAAACAGTAAATTTATTATTTTCAACTTCACTAACATTTAATGTTCTAATCTTACCATTATAAATAGGTGTAATTTGGACTGTAAATTCATATGCGAATGCGTCTACATAATCTGGTAATGTTATTTCATATTGATCAGTATTTTCTTTAATTTCTGCTTTACCACGGTAATAAACACCTACTTCTGGACCTTCTAAACAAGCATGAACTAAATATTTTTCTTTATCAGTTGGATGGTCAATTACGAAAGATTTAACATTGGATCTACTCTCATATGTTAATTCTCCAGATACGGTATTATACATCATTACATTAGATTGTGTAGATGATCGAATTGGCTTAATTACTGTAGAATTAGAAGTTGCTGAATATAAAGATAATCCTGTAGCATTAATTACGATTGAATTAGCGTGTTGATTTAAAAAACCTGCTCTGTAGCCAATAGCAACAGAGTATTGTCCTTGGGCATAAAACCCTGCTAATGATCCAATAGCAACAGCACCCATAATTTGACCATAATTTCCTGCATTACTACCAATCGCAACAGATGTTCGTCCTTGTACATTTGAACCCGCAGCATTACCAACAGCAACAGCTTGTACTCCTTGTGTAGATTGACCTGCTTGGTATCCAATAGCAGTCGTAAAATTTTTTTGTGTGTATTGACCAGCTCTATTACCAATAGCAACCGCACCTTGTCCTTGTGTTCTTTCACCGGCAAGATTGCCAATCGCAATCGCACTTGCTGTTTGTACTATTCGACCCGCATCAGCGCCAATAGCAACAGCATTTTGTCCTTGTGTAAATCGACCCGCGTACTTGCCAATAGCAATCGCTAATGATTTTTGACCGATATAAGCTGCACGATTTCCAATAGCAATTGAATTACTAGTACCTGATATTCCGTTTCGACCTGCTCTATAACCAATAGCAATGCACGCTATTCCTTGTGTATTTTGACCAGCGTATCTTCCAATAGCGACAGATAAATAATTTTGCATATTTTGACCAGCTAAGGTGCCAACCGCAATCGCATCTCTGCTTTGTGTATTTTCACCTGCACTATTTCCAATAGCAACCGCATTAGTTCCTTGTGTGAAACGACCTGCACTACTACCAATTGCAACAGATCCTATTCCTTGTGTATTTTGTCCTGCACGGAAACCAACAGCAACAGTTCCTGTTCCTTGTGTATTTTGACCTGCACTATTGCCAATCGCAACCGCATTTTGTCCTTGTGTCGTTTGACCTGCTAAGATGCCAATAGCAACAGCATTTCTTCCTTGTGTACCCTTACCTGCATTCGTGCCAATAGCAATGCAATCTATTCCTTGATTAGTTTGACCAGCAGAGAGTCCAATAGCAATAGAACCTTGTGTGGCTGTTGAACCTAATCCTTGATTTACTGTACCTGCACTATTTCCAATAGCAACAGCATTTTGTCTTTGTGTATTTTCACCTGCATTACTGCCAACCGCAATCGCATATCGTCCTTGTGTATTTTGACCAGCGTATCTTCCAATAGCAACCGCATCCCTTCCTTGTGTTTTTTGACCTGCTTTGATGCCAATAGCAACCGCATTATATCCTTGTGTATTTTTACCGGCTCTATAGCCAATAGCAATCGCATATTGTCCTTGTGTATATTGACCTGCAGTTCTTCCAATAGCAATAGCATCGCGTTCTTGTGTTCTTTCACCGGCAAATCCACCAATAGCAACCGCATTTTGTCCTTGTGTTCTTTTACCGGCATTATTGCCAATAGCAACCGCATCGTTTCCTTGTGTATATTGACCAGCTGCGCCGCCAATAGCAACCGCAGATTCTCCTTGTGTACTTTGACCTGCTCTGATGCCAATAGCAACCGCATATTTTCCTTGTGTATTTTGACCAGCTGCATTGCCAATAGCAACCGCCCCTGTCCCTTGTGTACTTGAACCTGTGTCTCTTCCAATCGCAACAGCATTTTCTCCTTGTGTACCCCTACCTGCATTCGTGCCAATAGCAATGCACTCTATTCCTTGATTAGTTTGACCAGCAAAGAGTCCAATAGCAATAGAACCTTGTGTGTCTGTTGAACCTAATCCTTGATTTGCTGTACCTGCATACGTGCCAATTGCAACCGCATTACTTCCTTGTGTATTTTCACCTGCACTGGGTCCAATAGCAATCGCCCCTTGTCCTTGTATATTTTCACCGGCATTTTTACCAATCGCAACAGCCGTTTGTCCTTGTGTATATTGACCGGCAGTATTACCAATCGCAACCGCATCTTGTCCCTGCATACCTTTACCTGCAAGATTACCAATCGCAATCGCATATTGCCCCTGTGTATTTTGACCTGCAAATCTACTAATCGCAACCGCCCCTCGTCCTTGTGTGAATTGACCTGCTTCTTTTCCAATAGCAACCGCATTTTCTCCTTGTGTATTTCGTCCTGCAGCATTTCCAATAGCAACCGCATTTTCTCCTTGTGTATTTTGTCCTGCAGCATTACCAATAGCAACCGCATTTTGTCCTTGTGTCTTTTCACCTGCTAAGATGCCAATAGCAACAGCATTTTGTCCTTGTGTATTTTGTCCTGCCCTATCACCAATCGCAACAGCCCTTTCTCCTTGTGTATTTTGTCCTGCCCTATCACCAATAGCAACCGCATCTATTCCTTGTGTGTATTGACCTGCTTCTCTGCCAATAGCAACCGCCCTTAGTCCTTGTGTATTAAATCCCGCTTGTAAACCAATCGCAACCGCATCTTTTCCTTGTGTATTAAATCCCGCTAAGACTCCAATCGCAATCGCATTTTGTCCTTGTGTATTTTCACCAGCTGCGCCGCCAATTGCAACAGATCCTGTTCCTTGTGTATAACGTCCTGCACTACTACCAATTGCAACAGATCCTGTTCCTTGTGTATAACGTCCTGCTCTGATGCCAATAGCAACCGCATCTATTCCTTGTGTGTATTGACCTGCTTCTCTTCCAATAGCAACCGCAGATTCTCCTTGTGTGAATTGACCTGTTCCTATTCCAATAGCAACCGCATATTTTCCTTGTATATTTTCACCAGCTGCGCCGCCAATAGCAACCGCAGATTCTCCTTGTGTACTTTGACCTGCTAAGATGCCAATAGCAACAGCATTTTGTCCTTGTGTTGTTTTACCTGCTGCGAATCCAATAGCAACCGCATATTTTCCTTGTGTATTTTGACCAGCTGTGCCGCCAATAGCAACCGCAGATCCTCCTTGTGTATTTTGACCTGCTAAGATGCCAATAGCAACAGCATTTTGTCCTTGTGTATTTTGTCCTGCCCTATCACCAATCGCAACAGCATTTGATGCTTGAAAAATTCTTCCGGCGTTATTTCCAACAGCAACAGCATTTGAATTAGATCCAGTAGCACCTGCAAAACGTCCTATAAATACATTATCAGAACCAATTGTATTATTATCACCAGCACCACATCCATATTTTGTATTATCCGTTGCACCTGAAGTACTTGTACCCGCAAATAAGTTATTATTTATATCACATTCAATACCTGGACCTGTGAGTCCCTGAGGACCTGTCATCCCCTTTTCACCGGTCATACCTTGCAGACCTTGAGGTCCTTGAGGACCAGTTACACCTTGAGGACCTTGGATACCAGTTGCTCCTTGACTACCAGTCATACCTTGACTACCGGTTACACCGGTTAAGCCCTGAGGTCCCTGAGGACCGGTTAAACCTTGACTACCGGTTGCACCGGTTAAGCCTTGAGGTCCTTGAGGACCAGTTACACCTTGACTACCGGTTGCACCGGTTAAGCCCTGAGGTCCTTGAGGACCAGTTACACCTTGACTACCAGTCATACCTTGACTACCGGTTACACCGGTTAAGCCCTGAGGACCTTGAGGACCAGTTATACCTTGGCTACCAGTTACACCTTGACTACCCTGAGGTCCTTGAGCACCGGTTACTCCCTGTGATCCTTGTGGACCCTGAGCACCTGTCATACCCTTCTCACCAGTTACCCCTTGACTACCCTGAAGA
>Ga0233412_10000533_pt1 | contig 21872 bp, 20 predicted proteins | sample Na_anoxic_4_MG_FD_180667 | JGI IMG/M metagenome (GOLD analysis project Ga0233412, IMG submission 180667) | Seawater microbial communities from Saanich Inlet, British Columbia, Canada - Na_anoxic_4_MG | ecosystem: Environmental > Aquatic > Marine > Inlet | place: Canada: British Columbia...
TAATTCCAGGCATATCCTGATGAGCGAGGTTGCGGGAAGCAGTTCAGTAATGAATCTTATTGACAAGATAAATCCCGGTCTTAACAAGAAAAGTCCGGAGACGATGGAAATAATAGCAAGGCTCAAGGAGATGGAATTCGAAGGCTATCAATACGAAGGTGCAGAAGCCAGCTTTGAATTAATCATCAGAAAGATATTAGGTCTGTACAAACCCTCCTTTGAATTGGTGGAATTTAAGGTGATGGTAAATGAACCTAGTATTAATAATATGAATTCTACAGCCATGATTAAAATCAAAGTCGGAGACCAATATGAAATTACTGCTGCAGAAGGAGACGGTCCTGTTGATGCCCTGGACGGAGCGCTTCGCAGATCGTTGGTGAAATTTTATCCAAATCTGGGCAAAATCAAACTCACCGACTATAAGGTTCGTGTTTTAGATTCAGAACTAGCCACAGCGGCAAAAGTACGTGTCCTGATTGAGTCTACTGACGGCAGGTCCGAATGGACAACAATTGGCGTTTCAACTGACATTATAGAAGCTAGTTGGCTTGCCCTGGTGGACTCTATTGAATACTGCCTGTGCCAGGAAGGTTAGTATGATTCTTTACGGGAAACTCATGAAAGGGAATATGCTTCTAAAAGACTCAAAAGCTATAGGAAAGGATACTGAAAAATCCTTCCATGACCAAATGGAGGAAGCATTTTTGCGATTGTGCAGGAATCTTGATATCCCGGTGCCAATCTGGCTCAAGAAAAACACAAGGGAAATATCCCAGTATAAGAAAACATATTTTGAAAAAGAGCAGTTCATAGAAGAAACAGTTTTTGACCGGTTTGTGCTTGAAATAGAGGTGTAGAGTGAAGAAATTATTATTAATAACAGCGCTTGTTTTAATTATCGCGGTTGCATTGTCAGGATGCGTGCCTAAGATAAGTGATGATAGCTATAATGTAATGAATATTTTTACAAAAAACCGTATGTATACATTTGAACGTACTGAGGATGAATCAATAAGGGATGTTGTATATGATATAAAAGTGGAAGGTAATATAATTTCAACTAAAGTCGAAATAAGTTTTGAAGCCGGGCAATTCAGGTCGGAATCAGAATTTTATGCAGACACCTTGATTCCGATAAGCGCATATAAAGGTAATTCATATGCATTGGACCCCGCCCAGAACTGGGATATTTATGCGCAGTACAACGATGTGCTGAACATGACTGCAAAGTCTTCTGAAGAAACCGAAATGAAGACGCTTGATTTGCCGGAGCATTATGTTGATAATGAAGCACTGTTATTCTCCATGGGAGCACTTGAATACGAGGAAGGTTTCACTAAAAACATTAATGTTGCTATTATTGATGCGGGTGATATCGTGACTTTCCGCGTATCATACCAGGGATTGGAAACCATTGAAGTGCCGTATGGAACCATTGAGTGTATAAAAGTTGAAGTAAAATATACCGGATTGGTCCTTGGAGCAAAACCAAAGATGTATATGTGGTATACCAATGATGAACAAAGGCTGCCCGTCATGTATGAAAACCGCGGCATATTCTTGAAACTTAAGGATGTGTCCTGAAGTTTCAAGAAATTTCAATAATAAAACAGAGGCAGTTAACTTGCAGCATATGTTATTGAGAATAAGTAAGCCCTTATGTATTTTAAAGAACCATAAAATTAATTAAATCATCTCCAGGCGTACACTTTGGACTGGGATATGTATAGTTTAGTAACAATACATACATTCCCGGTTTCTTCATGCTAGAATAATATTAAATTCCTAAATTCAGGCTATACACAGAATTAATGGAGGCGGCATGAAAAAAACATTGTGGATATCAGCGGCTATTTTAGTTTTTATCGGAATTCTTATAACAATAATAATCCTGGTTTCTAATAAAAAAGATTCAGCTGATTCATACACACCTTCCCCAACCGCGAAACCCATACCTTCGGCAACTATTCTTCCGCCTGCATACCACAGTCCCTCTCCAATCCCGACCCCATCGCCAAGCGTGATATTCCCTGAAAAATATGATTGGTTGAACCGGTCAAGGTTTGATGTCAGGAAGGAGTATGAGGATATGGATGCTTATGCTTACTCTGATCTTGATTATTTTATTATCAATCACACAATTCCCGGAAGCGGTCTTATGCCGCTAATATATCAACCGGTGGATTCCGAGGATAAAGCACAGATAAATTTTTCTGCTTACGATGTCCTGGGAATGCTCCCGCCTACAATGAAAAGCTTTGAATTCACGATGACCGGTATTACAGCAGTCAGGCAAATGAGTGTGTCATTCATTAATATCATAGAGAGAGAAAATCTAGAAACTGAATATATGTATCTTCAATATGGAGGCACTTCATATTTTGTGCCCGGTATTAATAAATATGCAATTTCTTATGTCTATTCAGATAAACCAGAAATATCTGTTCAAAATATGCTTGTTGGATTAAGGAGCCTAACCAGGGAGTATCGGTCTGAAATGCGGGTTGAGATTGAACAAGAAATATTCAAGATAAATTTTGATGCTAAAAAGAACTACATTGATTTCAATGTCGAGAAATTGCATCCGCCATTGTCAGAATGGATACCTAAATACTCTTGTGAAACAGTTGAAGAAGCTATAAAGAATGGTTTTTTCATTGATCTTGGAAGTTATCATGACATTATTGAGGCAGATGCAGCTGCAGTAGTGCTTTTCACGGGGCAATACCAAGACTTTATAGATAAGTTCAATGAGTTGAATCCTGCTGCCAAAAGAAATTATATAAAAGAGAAACTTGACGACGCTAAAAATTACTATTGTGAATTATTGAAAATGGATGAAGATTTTTTCACTGTTTATCTTCCCATTTATTGGGAAATGAAAAACTATGAATTTAAGATTGAAGACTTGAATAACAGTATAAAGTCAGGATTCAACCAAATCACTGTAGACGAAAGCGGTATATTAACATTCACTGTTTCAGAATAGAGAAAACATTTAATTGTACCTGAAGAATATCTTAATGATTTAATCACACTGGAATAAGTTTAGTAGTGTTAAATTTCTAATTGAAAGAAACATACAAAAAGAATATAATTTGTATAAGGAAAATCATACATAAGGCGTTTCCGACGGGAGGGCTTATGAAGTGTGATGCAGTAGTGCTTGCGGCAGGGTATTCAAGTCGCATGGGCACAGGTAAAATGGCAATGTCCATAAATAATACAACCGTGCTTGGGAGTGTCCTGGAGACTCTGCTGGATGTCTGCGGAAAAATTGTTGTAGTGGGCGGGCATGACTATAAATCAATTGAAGCAGTAACAAAAAAGTATGATGGGGTAATGCTTGTTGAAAACAAGGATTACGATTTAGGTATGTTCAGTTCTGTAAAACGGGGAGTAAAGGAGATGACCGGTGATTTTTTCCTTATTCCCGGTGACTATCCTGCTGTGAAGCAATCAACATATTTATCACTTATTGAAGGCTCCGGAGACTTTGTTGTTCCGGTTTTCAGAGGCAGAAAAGGGCATCCCGTGCTTATCAAAGGAAATTTAATTTCTGCTCTTAATAGTGAACCCATTGAATCAAATCTTAAGGTTTTCAGGGATAAATGTAAAACGGATTTTATAGAAGTAGATGATGAAGGTGTCCTTTTGGATATTGATACCCGGGAGGATTATGAACATATTAAAGAAATTATCGGAAGGAGGAATCAAATTGAAAATTGATTCATACCAAAAAGTTGATTCCGTAAAAAAAGCATATGAGTTGCTTTTAGAACAACCTGGAGCAGCTGTTATTGGCGGCGGGGCATGGCTAAAACTGATGCCCAAAACAATTGAGACGGCCATAGATTTATCAGGGCTGGGTTTGGATGAAATTGAAGAAACGGAAAAAGAGTATGTAATCGGCAGTATGGTAACTTTGAGGCAGGTGGAGAAATTCAAGCCGTTTTCCGTTTTATATGATGGAATTCTTTCAAAAAGTGCAGGCTCAATCATGGGTGTAACACTTAGAAATATAGCAACCATCGGCGGGACAGTTGCAGGAAAGTATGGGTTCTCAGATCTGCTCCCCGTATTGATGGCAATGGGTGCGAAAGTAAAATTTTATAAAAGAGGAATGGTAGGACTTGTCGATTTCATGAATGAAACATCATCGGCAAATGATATCCTTACGCACATTCATATTGCCAAAACAGACGGCCGGGGATGGTTTTATACCATGAAAAACACAGCAATAGATTTTCCAATTCTAAATACTGCAGTGGCGATGTCATCGGATGGATGCAAAATTGCAGTAGGGTCCAGGCCATATAAAACCGCTATGGCAGAAAAAGCAATGGAATTTTTAAATGGATTTTCTGTTCCGGGCAAAGATGAAATAGTAAAAGCAGCGGATATTGCTGCAGAAGAACTTAAATTTGGCAAAAATCAAAGGGGCTCAGCAGAATACAGAACGGAGTTATGCCGCACCTTTGTTAAAAGAGGCCTTTCAGAGGTGATGTCATGAAATCAAGCATAAATGTGAACGGAACATTAAAAACTTTCGAAGTAAAGGCCGATGAATATCTTATTGATACCCTCAGGAACAATGGTTATGTAAGTGTAAGGCGGGGATGCGATACAACATCATGCGGTATCTGCACAGTACTTCTAGATGGGAATCCCATTGCCTCGTGCAGCTATCTTTCCTGCAGGGCTGATGGCCATAAAGTAATAACCGTCGAAGGAATACAGGAAGAAGCAGCGCTCATTGCGGATTTCTTCGGACATGAGGGCGCCGACCAATGCGGTTACTGCAATCCTTCCATGGCGTTAACGCTTTATGCCATGAAAAAGGAGCTAAAGAATCCAACGGATGATGAAATTCGCTCATATCTTGTTGGGAACTTGTGCCGGTGCTCAGGGTATGTGGCGCAGCACAGGGCAATAAGGGCTTACCTGGAGGTGAAATCATGAAATTTGTAAACAAGGTAAGGCCGTCAGTTGATGGCAAAGGCCTGATGATGGGAAAACCGGGATATACAGATGACCTTGCTGAAGTAAATTCACTTGTGGTAAGGGTTTTAAGAAGCCCTCATCCACACGCAAAAATTTTAAAAATTAACAAAGAGAAGGCTTTGGCGCTTGAAGGGGTTGAATGTGTCCTAACACATGAAGATTTCAAAAGAATTCCGATTACCAGGGCGGGGCAGGGATATCCTGAACCATCACCCCATGACAAATTTATACTTGATAACCGTGTGCGTCATATAGGAGATGAAGTGGCGGCGGTAGCGGCATCGGATAAAGAAACAGCCGAAAAAGCATTGTCATTGCTTGAAGTTGAATATGATTTACTGGAACCGGTGATGGATTTTGAAAAAGCTTATGAAAATAAAACGGTGCTGCACCCGGAACCCGAAATCCACGAGATGTTTCCAATTGGACTTGAACCTATGAAAAACGTAGCAGCTTCATACATGATGAACGTTGGAGACGTGGAGAAGACACTGGCCAATTGTGAGGTTGTTATTAAAGAAACATTTTTCACTCAAGCCCAGGCTCATGTGATGATGGAGCCGCATACGGCAAATGCGCGGATAGATTATCAGGGTCGCCTTGTTATATATTCTGCAACCCAGACGCCAATACATGTAAGGCGAATTCTTTCTCAGGCCCTGGAATATCCATTAAGTAAAATCAGGGTAATAAAACCAAGAATCGGAGGAGGGTATGGCGGAAAACAATGCCTGCACGGAGAATTCCTGGTTGCGGCGGTAACGCTGAGAACCGGAAAGCCTTCAAAGATTGTATATACGAGGAAGGAAGTATTTGAGTCAACATTTTCCCGGCACCCCATGCGCTTTGATATAAAACTCGGAGCTATGAAAGACGGAACCCTCAAGGGAATTGATGTTGATGTCTTGTCCGACACCGGTGCATACGGGGAACATGCGCTTACGGTTTTCATGGTTGCCGGGTCTAAAGTATTTCCGCTTTACAACAAGGTAGACTCAATAAGGTTTGGCGGCAAAGTAGTATATACAAACCACACGCCGGCGGGGGCTTTCAGGGGATATGGTGCCATCCAGGGAAATTATGCACTTGAATCCGCAGTTGACATCCTCTGTGAAAAACTTGGTGTTGATCCTGTTGAATTCAGAATGAAAAACATGATGAAAGAAGGCGAAACATCACCAATATTTGAAATCATGGGCGAAGGTACCGAAGGTACTGCCATGGTTATGGAATCCTGCAAATTGAAATATTGCGTTAACCGGGGAACGGAATTAATTGGCTGGAAGGACAAATACCCTAAAAAGACAACCCAAGATGGAAAGATACGCGGCATGGGCATGGCCATTGCTATGCAGGGTTCGGGAATACCATACATTGACATGGGTTCTGCTATGTTAAAGCTCAATGACGACGGATTCTTTAATTTAATGGTAGGAGCAACTGAGCTTGGTCAGGGAAGCGACACGATTCTTGGACAAATCGCAGCGGAAAGCCTTGGGGTAAGCCCGGATAAAGTTGTGATTTATTCATCAGACTCTGATCTGACGCCTTTTGATACCGGTGCATATGCCTCAAGTACAACCTATGTTTCGGGAAACGCCGTTAAACGTACTGCTGACAAAATGAAAGAAATGATTATTGAAGAAGGTGCCAAAGCCCTTGGCACACCTGTTACAGAAACAGATTTTGACGGCGATAATATAGAATCAAATGGCAAAAAGATGACTTTGGCCGAATTGTCAAACCGTCTGTTTTACAATGAAGATCAAAAACAGCTTGTTTCAGTCGAATCTTATGTCGGTACCAAGTCGCCTCCGCCGTTTATGGCAGGTTTCGCAGAAGTTGAAATTGATCCCGAAACCGGTAAGGTTGAGTTGGTTGATTATGCTGCTGTTGTTGACTGCGGTACAACAATCAATCCGGCCCTCGCAAAGGTGCAGGTTGAAGGCGGGCTTGTACAGGGAATAGGAATGACGATGTATGAGGATGTGGTCTATTCTAAGAACGGAACCCTGGTCACTAATAATATGATGAATTATCGCATACCAACTAGAAAAGAAATAACTAATATGCACGTTGAGTTTGCGGATAGCTATGAGCCGTCCGGCCCATATGGTGCTAAATCCGTAGGTGAAATCGGGATAGATACACCGCCTGCAGCTATAACGAATGCCATTTATAATGCAGTCGGGGTAAGGATTAGAGAACTCCCGGTAACATCTGAAAAGATTCTGATGGGGATTTTAAAACAGAAGGAGAACGGAAATGAATAATAAACAAGCATTAAAAATTGCGGCGCAGATTGTATTTTTTGGGGCAATCTGGGGAATAACGGAAGCAACCCTCGGGTTCTTGCTGCATTTCCTGCCGCCTACCGTAGCTGGGATAGTTATGTTCCCGATAGCGGCCTTCATATTGGTGAAGGCATATAAAGCAACTGGTTCAAGGTCTTCACTGGTCTTTGTCGGGTTTATTGCGGCGGGGATAAAGGCAGTTGATTTCCTTATTCCGGGAGTCATGTCATTCAAGATTATCAATCCTATGATTTCAATAGTGATGGAATCACTGTTGGTTGCAGCTGTGTATCCATTGTTAAATAAAATGGACTGGAAGAAAAAACTTGCAGGTGGATTGACTGCCTCAATCGGATGGCGCGCAGGATATGTAATGTATATGGCTATACAGTTTTTAATTACAGGCTTTGTATCAAAATACATTGGCACAGCCGGGGAATTCATTAACTTCATATTGATAAACGGCGTACTGAGCGGTGCGATTGCTTTCCTGGTTATAGCCGCAGAGCCCAAACTGGTTTTCGGCAAATTAAAATTCAGGCCGGTATATGCCGTTGCTGCCCTGGTGTTTGCCCTGGGTCTCCAGCTGATTATCTAAAATGCAATGATAGTGAAGGGATAATATTCAGTATGAGAAAATGGTCCTATGGGCAATTTTCAAAAAAGGTGGCAGATGGACATTTATAATGAAATAAGCAAATACAAAAAGACGGGAACGGCATGTATCTTGGCCACTGTAGTTAAAAAGAGCGGCGAGGGTCCGGTTGAAGTCGGCAAGAAGATGATTGTCGGAACCGATGGGCATGCATTCGGTACTGTAGGCGGCGGAGCCCTGGAATTCCATGCCCGTGAAAAATGCAGAGAACTGCTGGACAAAAAAGAAAATCTCCTTGAAAAATATCTTTTAAATGAAGGGGAAGTAATAACGGATGCCAAGACCCTGCCAATGGTATGCGGCGGCGAAGTATCAATATTTTATGAATACATAGGACCGGATGCATACGTTTACATATTCGGGGCAGGCCACGTTGGACAAGCCACTGCAAATATACTTAAGACTATGAACTTTCATGTAACTGTAATTGATGAAAGAACACCTGTATATGAAGCATTCAAAGGAGCTGACAGAAAGGCAAACACTTCTTTCACCGAGTTCATTGATAATGAGGGGATTGAAGACGGAAGTTTTGTGCTGGTGTGTACGCCGTCCCATAAGAATGACTATAATGTCATTTACAAGGTTCTTGAACTGGGGTTAAAACCGAAATATATAGGTATGCTGTGCTCACTGCCTAAGTTAAGGGATTTCCTTGGAAAGATATATGAGAAATTCGGCGAAAATGTAGATTTGACAAACCTTTATTCCCCGGTCGGGCTTGATACCGGAGGGGGTTCGCCTGAGGAAATAGCAGTATCGATAGCCGCTGAGATAATGGCGGTCAATAATGGTAAAGCAGGACACATGCATATGAGGCCCGGTGATTATAAATGGTAACCATAATAACAGGCCCGATAAATTCCGGAAAAACAACCCGAATGCTCGAAACATTTGAAACTTATAACAACGGAGACGGGTTCGTTTCGTTGAAATTAACAGAAGGCAGGACAATAAAGGGCTTTGACATCATGAAACTTTCAACAGGGGAGACAATGGCTTTTATCAGAAGGGTGGAGGATTTGCCTGAATACTGGATTGAAAACAGCAGGCTTGGTCCATATTCATTCTCCGGCAAGGCTGTGGACTGGGTAGAAGGAGAAATTGAGAAAATCATCAGTATGGGGAAAAAGCCGGTTTTCCTGGATGAAATCGGAATCCTGGAAATTAGAGGAAAGTGTTTTTATAAAGCAGTACGCCGGATGATTGATTCCGGCAGGGATACATATTTGTCAACTAGGGATGAATTCCTTGACGATATAAAATTGGAATTCGGATTGGTTGATGCTGAAGTTATATTGACCGGAGAAAGATATGCATGACCTTGGAATAATAGGCGGACAACTGTATATTGATGGGAATTTTGAGAAAAAGAACCTCTTTGTAAAAGAGGGCCGCATTTCCGGCATATCCGCTCATGTTGAAAGCTGCGGGGAGTTTTATTATGCAGAAAATAAAAAAATTATTCCCGGTTTGATAGATCCGCATGTTCATTTTGCCCTCGGTGCGGGAGACAAGGTATCTGTGGACGATTTCAACACAGGGTCCGTTGCAGCAGCCTTTGGGGGCATCACAACATATATAGATTTCCTTGATCCTGTATCCAAGGCGAGGGACTTGCCGTCGGCACTGGAGAAAAGAAAGACTCTTGCCAAAGGAAGCGCTGTAAACTATATGTTCCATGCCACAGCGGCAAATCCGGTTGGAGAAACGGAAAATCTGGCTATGGAGATGAAAAATCTCGGTCTGCATACAATAAAATTGTTTACTACATACTCGGAATCAGACCGGCGCACTTATGACCCCGAGATAAAAGAATTGCTGTCCCATTCATTAAAATATGGGCTCATGGTTCTTGCTCACGTTGAGAATGACGACATTGTCGGTATCAATCCAGAACAACTTGTGTGCAATCTTCCCGAAGCCAGGAGCGAGGAAGCGGAAACAACAGAAGCTTTAAAACTGGCGGCAATGGTCAGGGAAACCGACGGCGAATTATATATGGTTCATACCAGCAGCGGACATACCGTGCGCGAGTTAATTAAAAGCTTTTCTGATATTGTCGGAAGCAGATTCCATATTGAAAGCTGTCCTCACTATTTTTCATTAGATGATTCAAGATATGAGAAAGGAAAAGGATATCTATACACTATGATCCCACCCCTGCGCAATAGCAGTTCGGTTAGGCTTTTAAAGAAATATTCGGATTTTGTTGAAACGATAGGCACAGACCACTGCCCGTATATGCAGGATGATAAGGCACATCTGCGGTTAGCAGAGATACCAATGGGAATTGGTTCGATTGAATATTCCTTTCCTATAATGCACAGCATACTGGGAGACAGGGCTATTGATAAAATGAGCCGCCGGCCGGCTGAAATTTTCGGGCTGTATCCCTGGAAAGGTATTTTGGCTGTGGGTTCTGATGCTGATATTGCCATATTCGACGATAATGAAGAATATATTATCAATGGAGGACATTCGTCATGCGATTATAGTGTTTATGACGGATTTAAAGTGAAGGCAAGAATAGAGTCAACGGTCTGCGGAGGGAAATTCGTTATCAAACGAGGCCGTTTCATAGAAGGGAGCGGGCAATGTTTGCTCTGATTAATATAAGGATATATGACTTTCAGGACTATTATGAAAATGGATATATAGTTTTTAATGAAAAAATAATGGAAATTGGAAATATGGAATCATTTGCTGACAATGGTTATGAAATTATCGATGGTTCCGGACACATGGCCATGCCGTCGCTGACAGTTGCCCATGCCCATATCTATTCTACCTTTGCAAGGGGAATGCACATTGCCTCCCAACCGAATAATTTTCAAGAGATACTTGATAAAATCTGGTGGAAACTTGATTCGCATCTAAACGAAGAGGACATATATTTAAGCGGTCTTGTAAGCGCTGTGGACTTTGCCAAAAACGGTGTCACTACAGTTATTGACCATCATGCAAGCGGAGTAATAGAGGGGTCTCTTGAATTATTAAGATCTGCAGTATGTGAAGATGTAGGATTAAGGGGTTCTTTCTGTTTTGAAACCAGCGACCGTTTTAATATTAATGAATGTATTCGTGAGAATTCCAGTGCTGCCGACATGTTCGGAATGCACGCTTCAATGACGTTGTCTGAAGAAACAATGGAAAAAGTTAAAGAAGCCCTTGGCGGCATGCCGGTTCACATTCATGCGGCAGAAAGCTGGCTCGATCAGGAAAACTGCCTGACATATTACGGAGAACGGGTGATAGAGAGACTGGCACGGCACGGCCTGCTTAATAAAAATTCAATACTTGCCCACTGCATTAATATAAATGAAAAAGAAGCAGAATTAATCGCTACCAACGGTTGTTATGTAGCATTGAATGTACGCTCCAATATGAATAACGCGGTAGGGTTGCCCGATTTCAGAATGCTTAAAGACAAGGGTGTGAGATGCATTATCGGAAATGACGGCATGTCCCATGGCATGATGGATGAGTTGACATCGCTGCTTTTCGCAATGAAACATCGATACTCTTCACCCGCTGCCTTTGATATGCAGGACTTACTTGCGATAATAAACAATAATTACGATTATATTAATAAAACCATGGGCATTCAGATCGGAAGGCTTAAAAAGGGTTATGATGCGGACCTGCTGTCCATTGAATACGAGCCGCCGACACCGATGCACAAGGATAATGCATTCGGTCACCTTCTATATGGACTGGCTGAAAATTTTACGCCTGAACACGTATGGTGCAAAGGTGAACAGATTGTCAGACATTATCATGTAAGCGGGGAACTTGAGGCAAAATATAAAACGGCCTTAGTCGCTGCGGGAAAATTATGGGAAAGGATTAACGATGACTGACCATATGAATAAACTGGAAACGAAATTTGGTAAATTGCTCCTGGCAAACCCCCTGATGCCTGCATCGGGACCACTAACGGGAGATTTTGAAAAACTTGAATTCATGCAGGGCCAGGGTGTAGGTGCAGTGGTTACGAAAACCATATCCATAAAAGCTGCCAAGGTTCCGCGCCCCTGTATTTACGGCGGGAAGAATTATGTACAGAATTCAGAACTTTGGTCTGAATTTACCATGGAAACGTGGAGTGAAGAAATATTTCCCGAATATATGAAAATAAAAAAATCTCCTTTAGTTGTTAGCGTAGGATATTCGGCGGATGACATGAAAGTCCTTATACCGAAGCTTGATAAATTCGCAGATGCTTTTGAAGTTTCAACCCATTATGTAGGGAAAAATCTGGACGTCATAGCAAATACAGTTAAAACAATAAGAGAAGGCACTGACAAACCGGTATATATGAAAATAAGCCCCCATATACCTGAGCCGGTGAAGTTTTCCAAGGCGGTCAGGGAAGCAGGCGCAACAGGTGTTGCAGCAATAAACTCCCTCGGTCCCACTATGAATATTGACATTGCATCACGAACAGTTAATTATGGCGGGGAAAGCGGATTTTCATGGACTTCCGGGCCGGTGATAAAGAACCTTGCCCTTGGTATAGTTTACACAATCAAATCAGCTCTGCCGGATCTGACTGTGATCGGCACAGGCGGGATTCAAAGTGCGGATGATGTAATTGAGTTCCTGCTGGCTGGAGCCGATGCTGTTCAGATGCTGTCGGGGGCACTATTAAAAGGAAAAACATTGTATTCAAAAATCATTAAGGAATTACCCGAAGCTTTAGCAAAATATGGATTTGACAGTATTGAGCAGGTCAAAGCCGCAGGGCTCTCAATTGTGTCTGGCTATGAACCGAAGGTTCCTGTACTTGATGAAGAAAAGTGTACCCACTGCAGGTTATGTGAAAGAATATGCCCGTATTTTGCTATAAGTTATGACGGGATAATTCGTTTTGATAAAGAGAAATGCTTTGGCTGCGGGCTGTGCATTGCCAAATGTCCCGTGGGAGCATTGAAATGAAGGAGGGAAGGAAATGTCCGGCATAAGTCAATCCATTCCGAAACAGGATACAGCGGGAAAAACTTCCGGTGAAGCTCTATATATCAGTGATATTATAATCGAAGGTATGCTTCACGCAAAAACACTTAGGTCTACACAGACGCGTGCTTTGATAAAGGAGATTAATATACCCGAGCTTCCCGAAGGGTATTATATTGTTGACCATAAGGATATCCCCGGGGAAAATTTTGTTAAGATGATTTTTGAAGATATGCCGGTTTTTGCTGATAAAACCGTTAATTATTACGGCGAACCCATACTGCTGGTTGTAGGCGAGGATAAAGAGGTAGTACTGGATTTGATAAACTCCATCGAAGTTAAGTATGAAAAGCTTGAACCTCATTATAAATATTCAAAAAGCGTAATACATTATGAATATTCAAAAGGCAACACTGAAGAAGCCTTTGCCAATGCTGTAAGGACGATTAACAGAGAATATACAACAGGATACCAAGAGCATATTTACCTTGAACCCCAGGGTGTTATAAGTGTTTATGAACCAAACAAAATTACAATTCTGGGCTCGATGCAGTGTCCTTATTATATAAAAAATGCAGTCGTGCAGGTGCTTGATGATGACGGCAGCGGAGTCCGGGTGCAGCAGGCGACTACAGGCGGGGCTTTCGGGGGCAAAGAAGAATTCCCGTCATTAATGGCATGCCAGGCTGCTGTTGCAGCGGTTAAATTAAAAAGATCCATTAGCCTGATATATGACAGGACCGAAGATATTGAGACAACTACAAAGCGGCATCCTTCCCGGATAAATTTCACAGCAGCAATCAGTCCGGAATTTAAGGTGGAAGCAATCAAGGCCCATGTATCACTTGACAGCGGCGCATACATTGGACTTTCGGGAGTTGTCCTGCAAAGGGCCATGATAGCTGCCAGCGGGGTTTATACAATAGATAACCTTAAAATTTCGGGTGATGTTTATGAAACTAATTCAGTACCGAACGGCGCATTCCGAGGATTCGGAGCCCCGCAGATGTTTTTCGCAATTGAGATGTTCATGGAGCACATAGCGAAAGAATTGAAATACAATCCATTCGAATTTAAGCTTAGTTATGTGGCAAAGAAAGGCGACGCCACATCCACCGGCGGCCGGTTCAGGGATCCAATTATATTAAAAGATATGATTCATAAGGCATGGGATGCCTCTGATTACCAAAGGAAAACAACGGAATTTTCACAGCCCGGAAGTAATAGGGGAATCGGAATGGCTCTGTTTCTCCATGGATGCGGGTTTACTGGAAGCGGTGAACAAAAGCATATAAAAGCGGTAGTCAGGCTGAAAAAAAATTCAAATGATACGGTAACAATCCTGGCTGCCAATACTGACATGGGGCAGGGAGCGGCTACCACCCTGAGAAAAATAGCAGCAGGCGTGCTTGGGATTCCTATTGAACATGTTATCTATAATAAGCCGAATACCGACCTTGTTCCGGATTCAGGCCCTACTGTTGCATCTAGGACAATTATGGTAGTCGGGGGGCTTATTGCAAGGGCGGCAAAAGACCTTCGGGATAAGTGGGAAGAAGGAAAAGAAATTCTTGTGGAACAGAGGTATAAGCAGCCTGAATATATAGAATGGGATGATGACACGATGCGCGGCGATGCATATCCCGCTTATTCTTGGGGAGTTGTAGTCTGTGAGGTTGAAGTTGATTCTGTTACCTGCCGCGTGGATTTAAAAGGCCTTTGGTCCGTTTATGACATTGGAAAAGCAATTGACGAGAGGATTGTCATTGGGCAGATAGAAGGAGGGCTTTTGCAGGGCATAAGCTACGGTATGCTTGAAGTAATGGAATGCAAGGAAGGCATAATCCAACAGAGGAATGTAACAGACTACATAATACCTACAGCCGCTGACAGCATCAATATGTACACGTATATAATGGATAATCCGTACCCCCTTGGGCCGTACGGGGCAAAAGGTGCAGGAGAACTGCCGCTGGTAGGAGGAGCTCCTGCAGTTGCAATTGCGATAGAAAATGCCATCGGTAAAAAAATAAACAAGATACCGGCCACGCCGGAATACATAATGGAGCTGATGAAAAATGGCTGATATTAAATTTAAACTTAACAATGAAAAAGTCCGCCTCAACCGGGATCCGACAATGAGGCTTTTAGATATTCTCCGTGATGATTTCGGGCTGGTCGGCGTGAAGGAAGGCTGCGGAGAAGGGGAATGCGGTGCTTGCTCAGTACTTGTTAATGGCGAAGTGGTCAGTTCATGCCTCATGCCGCTTGGTAATGCAGCAGGTAAAAAGATAGTTACAATTGAAGGATTTAAAAAAACCAAAAGATATGAACTTCTTCATCAGGCTTATGAGGATGAAGGGGCAGTGCAGTGTGGATTCTGTATTCCGGGAATGATAATAGCATCTGAATCGCTTCTGAATAAAAATCCTCATCCTACTGAAGAGGAAATCAGGGACGGGTTGTCAGGAAATCTTTGCAGGTGCACCGGTTACAATATGATTGTAAAAGCCGTGCAGCTAGCAGCCGAAAGAGGTGATGGGCTATGGTAAAATCATTTATTCCAAAAACATTCAGGGAAGCCCTAGAAATACTTTCGGAAAACAACCTGACGATTATGGCCGGGGGAACAGATTTAATGGTTAAAAATAGAAAATGGTCGGGACTCGCCCCGGGCTTTAAAGGGGATGTCCTGTTCATTTCGCAGCTGGCGGAATTGAATTTCATAAGAAAGGAAAACGGAAGGATATACATAGGGGCAGCTGTAACCCTTGAAAGGCTTCTTCATGAAGATAATATTCCGGAACTCTTAAAAAAAGCGATATCACTTATGGCTTCACCAGGCATAAGGCATACAGCATCATTAGTTGGCAATATCGGAAATGCTTCTCCTGCAGGAGATTCGCTCCCGGTACTTTATATTCTTAATGCAAAGATAGTGCTAAAAAGCCTTATCAGCGAGAGAACAATTCCCATTGAAAATTTTATACTTGGTCCGGGTTCAAAAGATATTCAACAGGATGAAATGATAAGGGAAATTGTAATTGATGATGTGAAATTCGATTATATTATGTATGAAAAAGTTGGAGGGCGTAAAAGTGATGCTATATCAAAAGTCTCTTTTGCAGGAGCGGTTTCATCTGTTTTTGGCATGGTATCGGACATTAGGATTGCGTTTGGGGCTGTAGCTTCTACCATTGTTAGATTTGAGGAATATGAGACTAGGTTCAGGGATATGCCAGTGTCTGATATTGCCCGCATGGCGGAAATGATAAAGGAACTGTACGAACCGCATATTCAGCCGATAAATGACCAACGGTCCACGGCTGCATATAGGAAAAAATGCGCATTGAATATACTTGGCAAATTCCTGGTGGAAACTGAAAAAAGTTACAGGTAAGGAGAAAAAAATTGATTGGCGAAAAAATCAGACGCAGGCGTAATGAAATAGATATGAGCATGAAAGTACTTGCTGAAAAAACCGGGCTTACATCGGGATTTATAAGCCAGGTTGAAAGGGAGCTTGCAGAACCATCTATAACATCTCTGAGGAAAATTGCAAAAGCTCTGGGGGTAGCGGTTTTTTATTTCTTTACTGAAGAAAAAAGCCCCGGGATAGTTGTCAGGAAAGACGGAAGACAGAGCAGGAACTTCCCGAAATCCCATCTGACATATGAACTCCTTTCTCCTGATTTAAATAGGCAGATGGAAATGTTCATGGCTTCCCTTGAGCCGGGTGCGGATACATGTGAAGAACCTTTATCTCATAACGGCGAAGAGGTGACGCATGTGCTTGAGGGCACAATGTGGATAAAAATAGGCGATGATGAGTACACACTTGAAGCGGGTGACACCATTTACTATTTTTCCAGTGTTCCCCATAAAATAGTAAATCCAGGAGGCGACATGCTGCGCTTTATATCAACCATTACACCCCCTGTCTTTTAAACAGGGATGAAAACTATGTATTAAGCTATAAATAGTGGAAGAAGATGAATTGGAGGAGATTAATGAATACAATACAATTGGTAAAAGTAGCCAGAGGTGATAAAAAAGCGGATCTTGTCCTAAAAAACTGCACAATTATAAATGTGTTCAATCATAGAATTGAACATGGTGATATTGCGATAACGGGTGGAATAATAGCCGGTATCGGCAAATATGCAGGCAGAAAAGAAATTGATATCGGAGGCGGTTTTGTCTGCCCCGGATTCATCGACGGCCATGTCCATATAGAATCATCTATGCTGACTCCTCCGCAGTTTGCAAAATCCGTTATTCCAAAAGGCACCACGACAGTTATTGCGGATCCTCATGAAATAGCTAATGTATGCGGAGTACAGGGGATTGAATTCATGTTGGACAGCAGCGAAAACCTGCCGTTGGATGTCTTCATAATGCTTCCGTCTTGCGTGCCGTCGACAGAATATGAAAACGCCGGTGCGGTGCTTAGCGCAGAGGATCTGGCCCCTCTCATGTCAAGGGAGCGCGTTCTTGGCTTGGGTGAAATGATGAATTATCCAGGGGTTATAGGCGGGAATAAAAAAGTCCACGACAAACTTGATATAGCCAATGGCCGCAGAATCGACGGTCATGCTCCGGGAATTTCAGGAAAAGAGTTAAATGCATATATCGCATCCGGCATTCAAACAGACCATGAAAGTACAAAGGTTGAGGAAATGGCTGAAAAAATAAGCAAAGGGATGTATGCGATTATTAGGGAAGGTTCGGCTACGAGAAACCTTGACGCCTTAATTAAGGGTGTAAATAAAGAGAATCTCAGGAGGGTGCTGTTCTGCACCGACGACAAACACCCTAAAAACATAAAAAACGAAGGACATATAAATTATAATGTGAAAGAAGCAATTGGACATGGTGTCGACCCGGTTGATGCAATAATAATGGCGACGCTAAACACAGCGGAGTGCTACGGGCTTAAGGACAGGGGCGCATTGGCCCCGGGCTATATAGCAGATTTGCTTGTTCTCGATAACCTTAGGGATATTTCTGTCCTGCAGGTTTATAAAAATGGGAAACTTGTAGCAGAGAATGATGAAGCGAAATTCGGAGCGCGTGCGGTGGCAGATAAACGGGTGCTGGATACTGTAGTTCTGAATGATAATATGGAGATTGACTTTTCAATGCGGCTTAAATCAGATGTTGTGAAAGTAATCCAACTGGTTAAGGACAATGTAATAACTAAAAAAGTTATCAGGAAGGTTGATACTGAAGAAGGGTATTATCAAAACAATCCCAAGTTAGATATTTTAAAACTCGCCGTCATTGAGCGTCATAAAAAAACAGGGAATATCGGCTTAGGCCTGGTTGAAGGATATGGTCTTAAAAACGGTGCTGTTGCACTCACCATTGCTCATGACTCCCACAACATAATTGTAATCGGCGACAATGACAGGGATATGAAAAAGGCAATTAAAGAACTGCAAAAATGCGAAGGCGGAATAACCATATGCAGAGGAGGAAAAGTCCTTGATTCTCTTATTCTTGAAGTTGCCGGGCTTATGACTGACTCAGCTATAGATGATGTTGAAGAAAAAATAGATGAAATGACAGGAATAGCTGAAAGTATGGGTGTCAATAAAGGACTTGACCCATTTATGACACTGTCATTCCTAGCCCTGCCTGTTATACCGGCTTTAAAACTAACAGACCGGGGATTGTTTGATGTTGATAATTTTGGATTTGTCGGAATTGAGGAATGATACCGATGCAATCCAACAACTGCGCATAGCAAACGGATGTCGTGTACAGTATGGTGTTGAAGATATTGATTCTTCGTGGTAAAATTTAGTGACACTAAATATATTAAACATCACTAAAGTTTATTAAAACAAGGACAGTGATCAAATGGCATATATAAAAGGTTATGAATGCACTATTTGCAAAACACAGTATGAAGGTATGGAAAATCTCCACACCTGTCCTAAGTGCGGGGAAAAAGGAATTCTTGAAATTGTATATGATTATAAGAAAATAAAGTCCAAGTTTACAAAGGCACAGCTTACTAATTGCACAGATAAATCAATGTGGCGGTACCGCGTTGCTATGTCAGTGACCCCGGGAAGCACAGAAAAGTATCTTAAAGTCGGCGGAACCCCGCTTTATAGAACCCGGCGTTTAGGCGGTGTATTGGGATTAAAGAAACTCTATGTAAAAGATGAGGGGTTAAACCCTACGGCATCATTGAAAGACAGGGCTTCTGCTGTTGCCGTTGCTGATGCAATAAAGATGAAGGTTAAAACTTTATGCTGCAGTTCAACTGGTAATGCAGCATCATCACTTGCCGGAAATGCTTCGAGAACCGGTCATGATACGGTTATATTTGTACCTGAAAGAGCACCGATAGGCAAATTGGCACAGCTTCTTATATTCAGCGCTAAAGTAATAGTTGTTAATGGCAGTTACCGGGATGCATTTGAAATGTCGCAGAAAGCGATTGAAAAATGGGGCTGGTACAACAGGAATGCCGCAATAAATCCACATCTTGTAGAGGGAAAGAAAACAGTTGCGATGGAAATAGCAGAACAAATGGACTGGAAGGTACCTGACTGGGTTTCTGTTTCAGTCGGCGACGGCTGTACAGTATCAGGTGTATATAAAGGGTTTTATGACTTACTGCAATTAGGAATAATAGAAAGGATTCCCCGACTCCTTGGAGTTCAATCAGATGGATGCAGTCCTTTTGTAAATGCATTTATCAAAAACAAACCACTTGAACCAGCGGAAGAAAACACAATTGCGGACAGCATATCCGTAGGTATTCCGAGGAATCCCGTGAAAGCGAACAGGGCAATAGAAAAATCCGAAGGAATATGGATAGCGGTTTCAGACCACAATATTCTAAAGGCAATGAAAACGCTTGGAAGCAATGAGGGGATTTTCACGGAACCGGCCGGTGCGGCCAGCATTGCGGGCATTGAAGAAGCCCTAAAGCTTGGAATTATAAAATCAAGCGAAACCGTGTGTGCTATTGCAACAGGAAATGGATTGAAAGATACAAAGAATGCAATGGAAGCTGCAGGAAAGCCCATATATATAGAACCGGATATGAGTGAATTATTAAAAGTAATAGGGCAATGACCCTTTGAAACAGGAGGAAGACATGAACGGCATACCATTCGGACCAACATATGACGAAATGCTGGAGCGGGATTTAATAGATCCCAAAATAAAGAAAAGGGCCAAAGGGGCCTTGGAAGATGAATTAAATCCTCTCAATCTTTTCAACATCACATGGAAAGATGAAGAAAATAACGTCCGGAAGCTTGTGCTGCCGCCGGAACTTACCGGAGTAGACGCTAATATAGTGGTTTTACTCGGGAAATACTTCCCGTCCGGTTCTCATAAAGTGGGCCCGGCATACTCTACTTTGATAGAAGGTTGCGTCGACGGGACAATTCTTCCCGGTGAACATACCATACTAGGTCCGTCCACCGGTAACTTTGGAATAGGTGTATCTTACATATGCAATCTAATGGGGTATGATGCAATTGTCATTATGCCTGATAATATGAGTAAAGAACGATATGAACGGATTAAGAAATACGGTGCAAAACTTGACCTGACGCCGGGAACTGAATCCGACGTCATACTGACACTTCAAAGAACATATGAGCTGGTTGAAGACCCTGCAAACAGGTCGCTGGCACAATTCGAATTGCTTCCGAATTATCGTTTTCACAGGCATGTAACGGGGAATTCCGCCATTGAGGCGGTTGAAGGCATAGGCAACGGCAGGATAGCGTGCTTTGCCTGTGCTCCCGGTTCCGCCGGCACAATTGCCGCGGGGGACCAGATAAAGAAAACCTTTCCTGAAGTCAGGATTGCTGCTCTTGAGCCTTACGAGTGCTCTACCCTTACAAACGGAGGCCGGGGGCAGCACCGGATAGAGGGGATAGGCGACAAAATGTGTACCCTGATACACAATGTCCTTAATACTGATTTCGTTGTGCAGATTCGCGATGATGACTGTGTCAGGGGTTTGAAAGTTATTCATGACGGAACCGATATACTGGTTGAATCAGGCATAGATAGGGATACCGCTTTATACCTGAAGGATAAATTCGGCGTATCGGGCATATGTAACATCCTGGGTTCAATTAAAATGGCGAAACATCTTAAGCTTGGCCCCGGCGATAATGTGGTAACCGTTGCTACGGACGGATTTGACAGGTATGAATCAGTTCTTGTAGACCTTGATCAGCGCTATCTTGAAACAGAAGATTTTGTTATCCGCCGGTGGAAAAAAGATGTCTTTGATGATGTTGATGAAAGCTGCATATATGATTTCAGGCGTCCTGAGAAAAAAGAACAGTTATTCAACCAAAAGGAAAAAGACTGGCTTCCGTTTGGCTATACAAAAGAATATATGGATTCAATGAAAAATCAAGATTTCTGGGATGCTGAATACGAAAAAATAAAATACTATGACGAGAAGATAATGCAAATGAGGAGGCTGCCTAATGATTGATTTTAAGATTATTCTTGAAAAAGCGGAATCATACAAGGATGAAATGTCAGCATTCCTCAGGGACATGATCAGACTGCCAAGTGAAAGCTGTAATGAAAAAGAGGTAATCCTCCGAATCAAAGAGGAAATGGAAAATGTGGGTTTCGATAAAGTGGAAATCGATCCAATGGGTAATATTTTAGGTTATATTGGCCACGGTGAACACCTTATAGCAATGGACGCCCATATTGACACAGTTGGCGTTGGGGATAAAAACCTCTGGAATTACGACCCCTTTGAAGGATATGAAGATGATGAAATAATAATCGGAAGGGGTGCAAGCGATCAGGAGGGCGGCATGGCGTCTATGGTTTATGCCGGTAAAATCATAAAGGATCTGGGGCTTGAAGATGATTATACACTTCTGGTAACCGGGACTGTCCAGGAGGAAGACTGCGATGGACTCTGCTGGCAGTACATTATTGAGAAA
>Ga0233412_10000534_pt1 | contig 21860 bp, 11 predicted proteins | sample Na_anoxic_4_MG_FD_180667 | JGI IMG/M metagenome (GOLD analysis project Ga0233412, IMG submission 180667) | Seawater microbial communities from Saanich Inlet, British Columbia, Canada - Na_anoxic_4_MG | ecosystem: Environmental > Aquatic > Marine > Inlet | place: Canada: British Columbia...
AAGGTTATCACAAAGCTATGTACGCTGCTGACAATGTAGATAAGATCGCAGCTCATTTCTATGAGCAAGGAAAAGCGGATGCCGTAAAAGAAGTTGTAAACAGTTCAAAAAATTTAAGTAATACCAAAGCTAGGTCTACTCAAGGGGATGTGTTTGTCAACGGGCTTAAGGTTAAAGCAATAAGCGGTTATGACTCTTCAAAACTAAGAATTAAAACAAAAAAATTTAACTAAAAACAAACAATTATGAGTTTAACTCCTCAATTTGGTAGTTTAATCCCTTCTCAGCAACAACAATTGCTAAGTACTAACTACCTACAATTTAACAGTAATGCAGCTGGAAACACTAACACGTTTGCTCAGCAGTATTTACCAGAAATTTACGAACAAGAAGTAGAACGTTACGGAAACCGTACGCTATCTGGATTCTTAAGAATGGTTGGCGCTGAAATGCCAATGACATCTGATCAAGTAATTTGGTCTGAACAAAATAGATTACATATTAGTTATTTAGGATACGGTATTGGGGCTGATGCAGCTGCTGCTAACGTTATTACTTTAGCTGGTGACGTTCAAAACGTAGTATCTATAAATGACACTGTTGTACTTTTAAATCCTGTAAACGGACAAGAAGTAAAAGCTTTAGTAACAGCAGTCGGCGCATTAGGTGTTGCTGGAAACTTTACAGTAACTCCTTTTAGTGGGGTTGGACTTGTTGCTAGCGGATTCGCTGCTGCAGGAGCTGTAGGAGCAATTCCTTCACTTAAAGTATTTGTGTATGGTTCTGCTTATACAAAAGGAACTACAATTGGAGCTGGCGCTGGAAATTCTGCCGCTAGAACAAGTGTTGAACCTCAATTAACTCAATATTCTAACACACCAATCATTATTAGAGATCAATATACTGTATCTGGCTCTGATATGGCTCAAATTGGGTGGGTTGAAGTTGCAACTGAAGACGGAACATCTGGATTCTTGTGGTATTTAAAAGCTGAATCTGAAACTCGTTTACGTTTTGAAGATTACTTAGAAATGGCAATGATTGAAGGTGAGTATAACCAAATCGCGGCTGGAACTAGCGCCGCTGCTGGATTACCAGGAACTCAAGGTTTGTTTGCTGCTATTCAAACTCGTGGAAATGTAGAAGTAGGATTTACTGCTGCTGCTGGACTTGACGAATTTGATGCTATCCTTAAGAATTTAGATACTCAAGGAGCGATTGAAGAAAACATGCTATTCTTACAGAGACAAACATCTCTTGATTTTGACGATATGTTAGCTTCTATTTCTGGTGGATTTGCCGGTGGAACTGCTTTTGGTTTATTCGAGAACTCAGAAGAAATGGCTTTGAACTTAGGGTTTAGTGGATTCCGTAGAGGATCTTACGACTTCTATAAGACTGACTGGAAATACTTAAACGACGCTTCTACTCGTGGTGGTGTTGATGGTATCAGCTCAATTGAAGGTGTATTAGTACCAGCTGGAACTTCTACAGTTTACGATCAGATTTTAGGAACTAATATCCGTCGACCATTCTTACACGTGCGTTACAGAGCTTCACAAAGTGATGACAGACGTATGAAGTCTTGGTTAACTGGTTCTGCAGGTGGAGCATTTACTTCAACTCTTGACGCTATGGAAGTAAACTTCCTATCTGAAAGATGCTTAGTAACTCAAGCCGCTAACAACTTTGTACTTTTCAAAGGAATCTAATTGATTCAAAATTAATGTAATTCTTACCCTCGTTGAACTGACGGGGGTAATTAGTACTCTTATAACTATTTAATTTTATTATATTATGGCTAAACAAGCTAAAGCAAAGCAAGTTGAGGTTGCACCTCAAGAAGCAGTACAAACAATAATGGCTGCTCCAGTAAAACCTTCAAAACCTGAATGGGAAATCAAGGATAGAGTTTATTATTTAAAAGGCAACAAAAGCCCTTTAACCTTAACAATACCTGGTAGGCATACTAGAAAACATGCTTTATTATATTTTGATTTAAAAACTGGAAAACAAAAAGAAATAAGATACGCAACAAACCAAGATTCACCTTTAGTAGATGAACAAAAAGGGGAGGTTACAATGGGGCATATAAGATTTCACAACGGAACTTTAACTGTAAAGAAAGAACAACAAAACTTACAAAAACTATTATCTATATACCATCCTTTGAAAGGAAAATTATATGAAGAGTTTAGCGCTAGCGAAGAGGCTGTTGATCAGTTAGAAGTATTAGATCTTCAAATAGACGCAATGAATGCAGCTAGAAATATAGAGATAGATCAAGCAGAAGCAATATTAAGAGTTGAGCTAGGATCTAAAGTAAATGAAATGAGTTCTAAAGAACTTAAAAGAGACTTAATGTTATTTGCTAGAAGCAATCCTTCGTTATTTATTAGCTTAGCTAACGATGAAAATGTACAACTAAGGAATTTTGCTATTAGAGCACAAGAAGTTGGCATTATAAGTCTATCACAAGATCAACGAACATTCACGTGGGTGTCAACTGGTCGAAAATTAATGAACGTTCCTTTTGATGAAAACCCTTACTCAGCGTTTGCGGCTTTCTTAAAAACAGATGAAGGAGTAGAAATCTATAAGTCTATAGATAAAAAACTATAAAAACAAGTAATATTAATACAGGGCTCGTCTATTCGGGCCCTATATTATAACACAATAAAAAATGGCTATAAACGTAAATACTGTTTACACCACAGTGTTGTCTGTGCTTAACAAAGAACAAAGAGGCTACATAACGCCTGATGAATTTAATAAGCTAGCAACGCAGGTACAATTAGAAATCTTTGAAAAATACTTTGAAGATTTAAACCAACAATTACGCGTGCCACAAGCGGATAGCGAATATGCTAATCGTCAAAAAAATATTGATAACTGTATTTCTATATTTAAAACAATAGCAAGCCCTGTATCTATAGGCGTTGGTAATGTTTTAACAACCAGCGTAATATCTGGTGGGACCGGTTATGTTAATTCCACAAATGTAGCTGCCGCTATAGCGCCAGGAGCAGGTTTAACTGTTGACACATTTGTTACAATACCATCTTTTCAAATTACCACACCTGGATCAGGTTATGCCGTAGCTACAAATGTACCCACAACTGGAGCAGGCACCGGCTTAACGGTAAACATAACAGCAATTAATGCCGTTGGATCTATTACAGGCATCAACATAAACAACCCGGGCTTAGGCTATGCGGCTGGGAATGTTATAGTTATAACAGGCGGAGCAAGTAATGCAACCTTAACATTATCTACATTGAGCAATGGCGTGATTCAAAACGTAAACATATCAAACGGTGGATCTGGTTATTCAGTAGGTGAAGTTGCTACAATAGCTGGCGGAGCAGGAAACGCTACAACAAGGATAGATTCAATTAATACCGTTAGCTACTTTTTACCTCCATCTAATTTACATAGAATAGGTACCGTTATTTATAAAAACGAAAAAGAGCTGCAAAGAGTGGAAAGAAACGAATTGCTTAATATAAATTTATCTCCTCTAACTAAACCAACAACAACGTTTCCCGTATATTTATACGAGCAAGCAAGTCAAGGCGTGTCGGGAAATAATTCCGGGCAATCTCATGTATACGTGTATCCCACTACAATAACTGCCGCTTCCGATATTTCTATATCTTATATTAGAAAACCTAGCAATGTAGTTTGGGGATTTACAGTTGGCACTTTAGGTCAATATTTATACAGCTCTTCTACTTCTACTCAGTTTGAATTGCTAGACACCGAGCAAACAGAGGTTACACTTAGAATATTAGCTTATGCTGGAGTTATTTTAAATGAACCTCAGTTAACTCAGCAAGCGGGATCTGTGGTACAAGCAGAAAACATAAATTCAAAAAACTAATAAATGGGCTTAATAACTGAAACAAATCAACAATACTACCAAGGAGCTCAAAGTTTTGCGTCGCTGGCGGTATTGCCAACTCCTAACGCACAAGCATTTACTACTACTTTTGATACAGACTTAGTGTTTAGTAGCTGGAATCCAGCAGATGCTAATTATGCTTTAAATAATTTTAAGGTATATACAAGCCCCACCGGTATTCCCGGCACCTATACTGAATATTTATCAGCTTACACAGTTGTAAATAACGTTATAACTTTAACGGGATTAGCTTCTAGCACTAAAGTTGTTGTACAGTTAAAAATTTTAACTGGCGGGAAATATGGTCAAACAGAAGCTGAAAAAGCTTACGGGCAAATTGTTGAGGATAATTATGGTAGCTATTCTTATATAACGTTAAATGATATTATTAATAACTTTTTAGTTGCTTATGTAGGGCAAGGCAAATTAGTATTAGACGTTAAAAGAACAGACGTAATGTTTCATGCAAAAAGAGGTTTGCAAGAATTTAGTTATGATACTTTAAAAAGCATTCACTCTCAAGAGCTAAATATACCAGCTAGCTTAAGCGTTATACTGCCTCAAGACTATGTTAACTACGTAAGAGTGTCCTGGATAGATCATTTAGGTGTAAAAAGAATTATATACCCAGCAAACAATTTAACTATAGCTCCTTTTGGAACACCTATACAAGATCAAGCAGGTGTACCAACTCAAGATAACTTTGGAGAGAACATTGAAGGAACTTCACTTACGGTTGAAAGATGGAAAAAAGCCAATGATAATTTAATAAACGGGCAAATAGCAAACAATATAGATGAAGCGGTTGACTTTCAAAATGCTTATGGATTTGAAGGTAGCTGGAATTGGGGTAGACAATACGGTCTTGATCCACAAACATCTCAAATGAACGGCTGGTTTAATATGGATGAGAGAGAAGGCAAAATGTCTTTTTCTAGTAATCTTGCAGGAAAGCTTATAGTACTAGAATATGTATCTGATGGCTTAGGTTATGACTTAGATACAAAAGTACCTAAAATGGCTGAAGATGCTTTATACGCTCACATTTTATATTCTATAATTTCAACTAGAGTTAATCAACCTGAATACGTAGTTCAAAGGTTAAAAGTAGATAGACGCGCTAAGCTTAGAAATGCTAAAATAAGATTATCAAACATAAAGCTTGATGAAATTGTTCAAGTTATGAGAGGTAAATCTAAATGGATAAAACACTAAAATCAAATGGCAGAAGTTAAAAATAATTTTATAAAATCCAAAATGAACAAGGATCTAGACGCTAGACTTGTTCCTCAAGGAGAATATAGAAATGCTGTAAACGCTCAAATAAGCAGATCAGAAGGAGAAGGTGTTGGATCTTTAGAAAATATTCTTGGAAACTATGATATTGCTAGCTTTGAGCCAACAATACAAAACCTAACTTCTATTGGTTATTATGTAGATCAAGTAAATGATTTTATATATGTATTTTTAACAGACAATAGCACTGGTCAATACATAGCCTCCGGCAACGGGTCAAATCATTTTATATATAGAGTAAATCCTTCTCCTACAACTGTACAAGTAGAAAAATTAGTACAAGGTTCTTTTCTTAATTTTTCTAAATTAAACCCTATATACGGTGTTAATTTATTAGAAGATTTGTTATTTTGGACTGACAATAGAAATCAGCCTAGAACCATAAATGTTTTATTAGCAAATCCTACAAATCTACCTACGCCTATATATTATGTTACTGAAGATCAAATATCGGTTGCAAAATATAATCCTTACCAAGCTATAGATGTTTGGAAAGCTTCTGGGGCTGATTACGAATCAACTATGAAAGATGTTACCAGCAAGTTTTTACCTACTGGATCTACAGCTATAGTTGATGCGCAAATACCACTTCCGGGAAATTATACAAAATCAGGAATTTGGAACATAAAAGGTGGTAATTATAATTTTTTTCCCAATAAGCCGGGAATAGGGCAAACAGTTGGATATATAAATTCTAGCGGCGGAGCCATACAAACCTTACTAGATTCAAACAACGTCCCAGTAAAAGTAGCTGCGTCTCCTGCTCCTACAACGGCAAGCGTTTCATTTACAGGTGTAGTTACTTTAGCTGAAAACGATGAACTAGTTTTTTTTCCAAACCCCTATTATGATCCAAACTATGCTGGAGATTCCGCTTTTTTAGAAGATAAATTTGTTAGATTTTCTTATAGGTTTAAATTTAGAAATAATGAATATTCTTTAATTGCTCCATTTACGCAAGCGTGCTTTATTCCTAAACAAGATGGTTATTTTTTAACAACAGGAGACACTGATTTAGATAATAATCAGGACCAAGCCGTAAGTTCTAGTATTGTTAGTTTTATGGAAAATAAAGTAAACTCTATAGGGCTTCAAATTCCATTACCATCTTCAAAAAATACTTTAATAAACGATTTTAAGGTATCAGAAATAGATATTTTATACAAAGAGTCGGATGCTTTAACTGTTAAAGTAATAGAAACCGTACAAGCTGCTACTTTAACTGGAACAGATAAGTTTTTTGAGTATATTTATACAGGAAAAAAACCTTATAAAACTTTACTAGAAACAGAAATAGTTAGAGTCTATGATAAAGTCCCAGTTAGAGCGCTTGCTCAAGAATCTTCTGGCAATAGAATTATTTATTCAAACTTTCAAAACAGGCATACCCCTCCTTTGTCTTTAGATTATAGCGTAGCGGCCACTGAAAAATCAGAATTTAGTTTATTAACTGGATCTGCTATTGTTAGTGATAACACGGTAGTTGATACGCAAATAATACCCTTAACATCTTTTACACCAATTATACAAATTGGAAGCATAGTTAGTTGGGCTGGATCTCCGGAAGATATTACCGTTGAATCTATAGCAAATGGAAATACATCTGTGACTGTTAACGTTAATGTAACAATTGCAGACGGTACTGCTTTAGTTTTTTCTCAATCATCAAACACTCAGTATACAACAAGCACAGTAGAGTATCCTAATCATACTTTAAAAACAAATAGAAGCTATCAAGTAGGCATTGTTCTTTCTGATAAATTTGGAAGAACTTCTGATGTTATTCTTTCAAATAGCAATAATTTAATTACCATTGGACAAGAAAGTTATTCTGGTCCTTCTTTGTATTCGCCTTATATTAGCGAATCTGTAGATCCTAATAGCTGGAGAGGTAATTCTTTAAAAGTGCTTTTTAATACCCCAATAGGACCTAGCAGTCCAGACTCATCAACTTTTGCTCCAGGGCTATACAATAACGACGTTACCAGTTCTTTATATAATCCACTTGGGTGGTATTCTTATAAAATTGTTGTTCAACAAAAGGAGCAAGAATATTATAATGTATATGCGCCTGGGGCTATTAAAGGGACTTTGGTTGGAAATGGAGCTGTTGCTACTGAAAATCAAAATACTTCTTACGTAGTTCTTATAAATGACAATATAAATAAAGTACCTAGAGATCTTTCAGAAGTGGGGCCTCAAGATAAAACTTTTAGGAGTTCAGTACAGTTAATTGGTAGAGTTGAAAACAATTTTAATCAATGGAATACTGGAGGTTCTGAAACACCTCCAACCTCGTCTAACACTGGCAACCAGCAGTATTTTCCAAAAACAAGAACTTTTACAACAAATGCAATTCAGCCTCTTTTTGATGCGTTTGATTGGCCGGCAAGTGGATTTACTACAGGCACATCCCCTGTTTCATCTCCTCTTGATAATCAACAGGGTTTATTTGCTTTTTATAAAGCTGAAACAAATCCATTTTTAGCTGAAATAACAACATCTCAATTAACGACTGAGCAATTTGGAGTTGTTAATTTAAGTTCACCTGACTTTATAGTTAGTGAAAATTTAATTGTTTTAGAAACAAAACCTGTTATTTCTTTATTAGATATATATTATGAAACTTCTACATCTGGTTTAATTAGTGAATTAAATACAGCTATATTAAATGACCTTGGAGTTAGCAACTTGCTTAGCAACTTTAATCCTGATTTATTTAACGAAGAAATAGCCGACAACGCTTCTATAAGCGGTAATAATTTTACTCTTATAAACAACTTTGGCGTTAATTTAGTTCCTGTTCAAGACTATACTAGTTTTGAATTAGTTAGCGCCGTTCAAGATTTTGGTAATAATAACTTTTTAGATGTTAAAAATATAGCAGGCGGTGCGTATTTTGAATTAGTTGGAAACAACACTTTAAATAGCTACAATGTAAGGGTCTCTAGCAACTTCGTTAACAATGTTTACTACAACAGTAGCAATCCGCCCCCTACTTTTAATTTAGAATTTACAGCTGTTTTACAAACAGGAGAATCAATACAATATACAGAGGTAATAGAGCTAATTAATAATGAACCGTTAATGTATGACGCTGGCAATTTAAGCCCCTTAGGAAACGTTATTCCTTTGCAATTAACCTTAGGAACTAATGCTGCTCCTCTAAACATTAATAATTTCTTAATAACAAGATTATATGGTAGAAATGGGGCTAATGTAACAGATAACCCTAATACTAGAGAAAATTTAGCTTACAATATTAATACTGTTTTTAATAGCGCGGGTCAAGAGATAACAAATATTGCAACGCAGTATTTTGAAATACAAGAACTTGATGAGCAAACCACTCCTACGGTACATACTGGAATTGTAAGACAAGTAGCTGGCGCAACAGTGCCAAGCGACAATTACTTATTAAATATAAATCTGTCAGATGGCGGCGGCTTAATTAGATCTTTGGCCTTAACATTAATATATAAAACTATACCTAATAATCCGTATCCGGTTGAAAAGCTTTACACTATAAACCCTAATGCGGTGTTTAGTGAAATATTTGTTGAAGTTGAATTTTCTGGGCTAAGCAGTGGCAACGGATTTTATATTTTTACTGGAGATTGGGCTACTTTAGTAAGTCAAATTTTTCCAAATGGAAGTAATACCATAACTATACCACCAAATCCAATAACAACCGGTTCATGCCCTCCTTCAAGTGTGTTTAATCAAGGAAATGGCGTATGGTTTTACGGGGGTAATGTAACAAATTCACAACAAGTTGCACAAAATAAAATTAAAAGTTGCCTTAATCTTGGGCCTACTTTAAGTCTTGGCGGTAATATTGCAATTCCTACCGCTAATAACTACGGATGGTTTGTGTCTTAGTAATAATTTTAAATGTAATTAGATTAATAAATAAGTAATATTTATATGGGAGCAGTAATAGAAGTTAAATACTTTAACTCTTTTTTATTAAAGAAGGCTAGTAGCGAAAATTATGACGCTTCAGGTGGAAATACTGTCGGCAGAAACGTGCTTAAATATAATGGGTCTTTTGGAATACCCGAAACACTTGGTGGATATAGTCAAATTGAAACCAATGAATTAACTAAAGCAAAAAGCTGGGCTATAGAAGAAGCTAGGATTAGAGGCGGCTACAATAACACTTCCGTAGACTTTGGCGTTAAAGCTTATACAACAACAGATGAACCGGCTGGCTTTATTAGAAGCAGCGCTTTAATATACTCTGGTATATTTAATTCAAGGACCGGCATAAATCAAACTAATGTTTTTCCAGTTGGAGAAGATATAACTAAGTCTGCAGATCCAATAAATGGATCTATTCAACGTTTATATTCCGAAGACACTAATCTTATTATATTTCAAGAAAATAAAGTAAGCAGAGCTTTAATAGATAAAGACGCTATATACTCAGCTGAAGGTGGGGGATCAGTAACTTCTTCTAGCTTAGTTGTAGGACAAATAATTCCGTATGCAGGTGAGTTTGGTATATCTAAAAACCCAGAAAGCTTTGCAGTATACGGTTATAGAAAATATTTTACTGATAAAGATAGAAATGCAGTTTTAAGATTATCAAAAGATGGTTTAACAGAGATTTCTTTAACAGGCATGTATGATTATTTTAGAGATCAATTTGCAACAATTGATGCTCCAGGTATACCAGGTCGGTTAACTGGTGGTTGGGACATATACTCAAAGCAATATACATTATGTTTACAAGCAGGAACTACAGCCGCTAGTAATTTATATAATACATTATCTTTTGATGAAAGGGTTTTAGGCTGGACAAGCTTTTATACTTACAACCCAGACTCCATATTTAGTTTAAAAAACCAAATGTATACTTTAAAAAAAAATAAATTGTGGCTTCACTATGCGGCAACTGACGCTAATAATGCTGTTGTTCCAAGAGGTAGATTTTATGGCACTCAGGAGCCATCGTCTGTAACATTTATTTTTAACCCTGCGCCTAATTATTCAAAAACATTTAAAACTATAAATTACGAAGGCAATAGCGGATGGAAAGTAAATAGCTTTACTTCTGATCAAACTGGCGCAGAAAATTTAAATGGAACTGAAGTATTTTATTCAGATTTAACAAATAGTATATTTAGTTATAGAGAAGGAGAATACATAATAAATCCAGCCAACAATCAAGCTGTACAAAGATCTAATTATCAAAGTGTTTTCTATACTAATGAACCTCCATACTCTAGATTTTATGCAGGATTTAATTTAAAAGAAAATAAATACGTGGCTAACCTTGTAAACAGCACATCGCTATCTCAATCTGAAGTAAGAGGCGGATTAGATGTTACAGGTATAAAAGGATTTTACGCAACGGTAATAATTACAACAGATAATACCACTGATTTAGGAGGAGCTAAACAGCTGTTTTCAGTGGGTAGTGCTTATGTACAAAACAACGGATATTAAAATTAAAAATATATGATAGGATTAGGAGCAGCATTAATAGGAGGAGGGCTTTCAATAGCAGGAGGTATTTTTGGCGCTGGTGCAGCTGGAAAGCGAGCAAGAGACGCAGCTAAAGACAGAAGACGTTTAAATAATAAATTAAATACTTTAGAAAATAGCAGACAAGAAATTATAAATCCTTATAAGGATTTAAGTAGCATGATAAGCAATCCTTTTTCTAACTTATCTGTAGCTACAGGCGCGGCTGAAATACAAATTGAACAAGCTGATATTGCTTTAGCTAACACTTTAGACACTTTAAGATCTACAGGGGCAAGTGCCGGAGGAGCTACTGCGTTAGCGCAAGCAGCTTTAAAATCTAAAAAAGGTGTAGCAGCCGGTATTGAGCAACAAGAAAAAAATAATGAAGACAAAAGAGCAGCTGGTGAAAAGCAAAAACAAGATGCTTTAATGAGAGAAGGCCAAAGAGTTCAGCAAGGGGAAGCCTGGGAATTTGCTCAAAGAGAACAAAGGCAAATGCAAGAGTTAGATAGAACCGCTGCGCTTCTTGGAGCCGCTAGACAAGCAGAGGCTCAAGCTGCTTCAGATCGAACAGGTGCAATAACAGGCGCAATTGGAGCCGTAGGTAACATAGCCAGTTCTTACTACGGAGCTAAATAATAAAACAAGATGGAAAATAACAACATACTTAAAAATCTTTATTTAAAGCAATTTAATCAAAGCAACGCTATTGCGTATAGCAAGGAGTTTATTGCAAGTCCAAGCGATTATAATTTTCAATTATTAGATAACGCTTATAGAAATGCAGGCAAAGTATATGCTAAAATTAAAATAGCTATTGAAACTAATAAATGTGAGTCAGAACATTGCACTATGGAATTAGCTCAAATAAAACAATTAGAAGAAGCTCCTCAAGTTTCTTTAGATTTTTTGTCTTCATTAATAGGAGAGCTTAGTGTTACAGAAGAATCTAGTTTTGACCCCAATAACAATTACGCATATACAGTTGCCAATAGTTTAATGACAAGCAAGCCTGGTTTTTCTAAAACAGATGGTTATAATGCTTATTTAGATTTACTAGAAGATGGTTCTCAGCAAATATTTTTTACAGGACCCGCCTTTGAAAAGGATTTAATTATAAACAGTGCAGCATTAAGCGCTTTATTAAATTCTGATACATCTTTAGTTGCAGCTACGCCGGATATAAATAATGACATGCTAAGGCTTTTAACAGAAGTTAATTTATTTGATCCTAATATGATTGGTGAAAATAAACAATTAAAAGCCACCGCAAGAATAAGTGAAGAGTTTATATTAAAAAATTCGGATGGTTCTTTTGATTATGAAATTGTAGACTTAGGAAATGGCAAGGGAAGGAACATGCTTCAATTTGATATGACTAAAATTGAAAAAAAAGTTACCCCATTTATAAACGCTGAGGTTGCTGGTTTAATGAGCTCTGAGCAAGACACGATTGCTGCTTGGAATGTTTATATATCTAAAGGCACAAGTGTTGATGAGGACGCTCAGATGGCTCAAGACGCTAACGCTGGATCATCTAGCTGGAGCTACGAAAAAGATTTACCATTGCAGCAAGAAAAGAAAGTTTTATTTGAAACAAAATACAAAGAATACTTTATGAATAATTATCTAAAACAATTTACTACTAACCAAATGCCTACGGTTAAAGAAGATGCAGCTGTTTTTGATTTAGCAGAAGCTAAAAAGGCAAAGGCTCAGAAATTTTTAGATGATAACAACTTAAATTAAATTAAATGACATTACTAGAATACGTACAGTCACTTCAAGAACAAGGAGCAACGGATATACCAGCTAAAGTTCAAGAATGGAAAAAGAAAAACCAACCTAAAGTTGAGGAAGAAGTAGTTGAAGAAGTAAAGATAAACGGTGCTGCGGAAACAGATGCGGCTGTAGTACCGACGCCGAAAGCATCCGAGAGTTCAGATTTTGGAAATGGATCTTTTCAATCAAAAAAAGATTTATTTAAACCTTCAAAAGACATAGCTGCGTTAATTAACTTTATAAACCCCGAGGTTACTAAAGAAAATAAACCTGTTGAAGATGAAAAGCCTACTAGAATAGAGACTTACATGAAGAATGACTTTGCTCCAGATTCATCTTTAAACATTCCTGTCCCTAAGTTTGAGCCAGAAACGTCTATAGGAGAAATTGACTATGAAGAAGCTTTAAAAGACTATCAAAACCGAACAGGATCTGAGGATGGTAAAATACAATTAAGTATTGCGGAAGCTAAAGGTTCTGGTTTAGGGAACAATGCGGGTAGATATGATTATATTGATTACCTTAAAAGCGATTTATATAAGCAGCAAGCTAAAAAAATAGTAAGTCTTTTTGAACAACCTGGCTTTTTCGATATACCAGATGAAGAAGTTGAAAAACAATCTGCTGATAATTTTTTTAACATACAAAAGCAAGCTGGTGAAGTAGATGGTAGGGTAAGATTGAACGAGTCAGAAGCTAGAGAATTAGGACTAGGTGAAAACGCTGGTAGGTATGACTACAATGAGTACTTAAAAAGTACATTAGGCGATAAATATGACGATTATGTAAACTACAAAGAAAATAATAATTTTCAACAAACCGTAGATCAAAAAGAAGTATCAAAAACGCAGCTATTAAACGCTAAAATACAAAGAACTATATTAGGCTCTGGAGGAACCGAAACAGATACTTCTTTTGCGCTAAAATACTTTTCCCCTACTTTTGTAAGCGCTAAAAACTTACAGTCAGACACTGAAAAACTTAGTGATTACATAACGGTTCAGCAAAAACAAATAAAAACAAAGTCAGAGGCTTTAAATAAAGTAGCTAAGCCCGTTTTAGAAGAATTAAATATTATAAATGGTGAAATTGTAGATCTTTTAGGTGAGGATGGAAAATTAACAGAAATAGGAATGTTTAACTCTGAAAGTGTTTTTGCTAAAAAAGAATTGCAAGATTACACGGCTTTAAGAGAAAAATATCAAGTAGCTTATGATAAGTATTTAGAGTTAGATATAACAAACAAAGCTAGCGCTTTAGAAAAAGAACAATTTAAAACTAGTTATTTAGTTGACGTCTATAATAATAAAATTAAAGACTTACAAGATTCTGGTGAAAAAGCCGACTTGTTAAGCAAAAGTTTAAGTTTAGATTACAGTAATTCCGCTAGGATATCTGCATCTTTACATGATACTTTTGTAAAAGGAACAATTAATTTTGGTAATTTAGTTGGCCAAACTGTGCTTAAAGGTATAAAGCACATAAACACTGCGGGTTCAAGAGGTGTAATGGATGGTGTTATACATCAAATGCAACGCATGAACTATAATTACAATAAAGATTTAGCTGAAGAAAGAGAGTTAACGCTTCCAACAGCTTTAACGCTGGATGATATAGGTAAAGATGGAATTAGCTTTTTTGATTACGGTGCCCAGGCGCTTTCAGATCAATCTGGCACCTTGGTTCTTTCTATGATTCCATTTGGGGCTGGGGCATTAACAAAGGCCGGGGGTAGCTTTGCAAATTTAGCGGCTAGAAGAAGTGCTTTGTTAGCTCAAAAAAACATGGGTTTATTTGCTGCTAATACCGTTAGAACTTCGTTTTTTGCCGTAGAATCAGGCAGTTCTTTTTCTGATTCAATAACCAAAAAGCTTGAGGCTATAGATAAATTAGATGAGTTTGAAAGAAAAAAAGCGTGGGGGAAATTAACTCCTGATGATGTGCAGGCTATGACTGCTGAAAAATCTAATCTTGAAAGACACAAAAATTTTAGCTTTGCTCAAATGGCTTTTAACGCTTATGGTTATGGTACCGTTGCAACAATAGCTGAGTCTTTAGGTACTTTAAAACTTCCCTCTATTCTTAGAAAAAGCGCGGCTAATTATGGCGCTAGAAACTTAATAAAAACAGCTACTTATAAAAATCCATTTCAATTTGCTGGATGGTCTACTGGTAGAAACATTTACAGAGGTTTAAGACCTGTTATAACTAAAGCCGCTCCAATAGAGGTTTTAGAAGAAACGCTAACAGCTGTTGGTCACAACATGCTTGACTACTGGACTTTAGGCGAAAATAAAAGTTTTTTTGAAGGAATTAATAAAGATTTTCTTACAAAAACTTTAATTAGCACTTTAGCTATGACAACACCTACTACTATGGGTGGTATAGTAAGCGGCATAAAGGGAGATTTTTTATCAGCCGCTGAAATACAAGGAAACATAAAACTAAGAAATGAATTGCTTAATATAGACGCTAGCTTAGGAACTATAGGAGGAAAAGACTTAGAATTAGCTAAAAAAAGAAAAAATGAAATACTAAGATCTTTTGCTTTAAATAACGCTTCTAGTATTCAAAAATTAAATGATTTAACTCCTGATCAAATATTTGAAGTTGCAGAAATAAATAGGCAATTAAGAGATTTAGGTACTCAAGCAAATCTTATAGGTAAATCAGGAGATACCTCGATGTCTAATCAAAATGCTTTAGCTAATATTAAAAAAGAATCTGATGCTTTAAGAGAAGTAAAAGATAGGCTGCTAGACACTAGGTCTAGAAAAAACAAGCTAAAAGCAGGAGCTCTTAATGAACAACTAGGAACATCTGCTAATATAGATCTAGAATACACTTTGGGATTAAATGATTTTGCTACAGACACGGCAATGGTTTTAATGAACCCAAAAGGTAACTACATAGCTATAGAAGATTTTACGGATTCAAAAGCTATAACTCAGACTTTAAAAGACAACGGTTATTCTGACGCTCAAATAGAAAACCTACTTCCCCAACTAACAGGCGATGCACCTTCAAACGCGCTTCAAGTAGGAAATGACATAATAGTTAATCAAGCTGCAATTGACTTAAGAATGCACACTTCAGCCTCTAGCGCAGCTCAGTATGCTGCTATTGCTCCTATAGAAGAAATATTCCATGCTAACGTTAATTCTAAAAACTTACGAAAAAAGAAAAACAAAGATGGTAGTTATGAAATAGATGAATCTGCTACAAAAGCTATAAACGACGTTGTTAGAATATTAACTGACAAAAAAGATCAAGGCATAATAAGTGAGAAAGACTATAACGATTTAATGTCTAGATTTAATCTTTACAAAGACGGTAAAGGTAAAGTGTTTTTAAAGTCTGGAGAAAGAGGAGCAGCCGGTGTTGATATTGAAGAAGTAATGGCGCAGATAAATAACGCTATGGTTCTTGGTAAAATACAAAGAGACGACGTTAAAATGATGCCGTCCATGCGAGGATTTTTAAACAATACAATATCTAGCATAATGGGTGATTCTAGCTGGCTTCTTAATCTAGATTCAGCTAGTGATGTTATTAATTTTATGTCTAACTTTCAAGACAGAGTTCAAAATAGGACTTTAAAAATTAACACTGTTGAAGAAAATGATGATAAAGTTAAAGAAAGCAAAGATTCTAATATTGAAGCTTCTAGCAAAGTACAAAAAATATTTGAAACTCAAGGTGTAGATGGTGCTTTTGACATTATAGAACAATTTAAGCCTATAGTAAGTAAAATAGTAGAAAAAAGAAGTGAAGCACCTAATTTTGATCGTCAACTTTTAACAGACGAAATAGAAACAGGTAAACGTGGTATAATTGATTTAATAAAAGAATACAAGCCAGAGTCAGGGGTTCCACTAGCTGCTTATATAAATAAGTTTTTACCAGCTAGAGCTATTGAAGCTTCTCAAAGAGTTTTAGGTGAAGAATTTACTAGCGACGTTACAGAAGCTAGAAACGTGATGGCTGAAGAGGTCGAAACTGAGGTTGCTGCAAAGCCTACTACTAGAAAAATAAAACCTAGCTCACTTATATCTAACGATGCAGTAAGTAAGATTAAAGAACAAGTGCAAGAGAAGATTAAAAGCATCGATACTAAAAACCTAACGTTTAAAAAACTAGGTGACTTAGCTCCTGAAATTATTGCAGCTGAAATTGGAATACCAGTTAAAAAACTAACTAGTCCAACAGCTAACTTATCTAAAGGCGATGCGACTGCTATTCAGCAATTTGTCAATAAGAACGCAGATAAGTTATTAAAGATATTACCAGAAGGTGCAGTTGTAGAAGCTGCAACAGATAAGCTCTTAGGCACATCTACTGGCGTGCCAAAAGGCTTGCTTAATGCTTTTTACACTAAACAAGCTAGATTAGGTAAAGGAGCTGGACTTGCTCCGTTTAAATTAAACAAAGGAATTAGTAAAGCTGATTTCTTAGAAACTTTTGGTATTGTTGAAGGTAAGAAAGCTGAAGGTTTTGACGCTAGGTCATCACAAGCTCAAGCTTTAAAAGGTATAGCTAGCTTATACGGTAAGTTGGTTACTAACGAAATTGTAAGATCTGACACAGATTTAAGCTTAGAAGCTAAGCAAGATGTTGCTGCGGGTAAAAACACGTCTATGGCTTCTCGTGGTGAAAAGATAAGCTTTAAAGAAGCGGCAGAAAGCAAAACAGGTAAAATAACAGGTAGAACTTTAAAAAACTACACAGTAAAACAATTAAATGATTTAGGTTTTAAAAGTCTTGGTGATGTTAAAGAATTCCTTGGATTACCGCTTTTACCAGCTAGAATTATAAATAATAAAGAAAGAGCTGCAGATAAAAATATTCCTTTAAAGTCAGGTTATAAAATACTAGGTGGTAATCTAGATTTAATGACGGACGCTATAAATACGTTTTTAAAAGAGTATCCACAATACAGGGAAATAATAAGAAAGTCTACGACTAGTTCCTTAGGAAGATCTAGCATGGGATCTACTAAAATATTTGATAGGCTAATCATAAAAGACGGGCAGGTTTATGAAATAATAATTAGAGATCCTTACAAAGATAGTAAAAGAAAATTGTCTAAATCTTTTGTTAAAAAAACAAACGGAAAAGATTTTTTGAAAGATCAATATGCTAAGCTTGAGTATTTAGAAAATTACTGGTTAGATGTTCAGTCTTTTATAAAGAAAAATCCTAAATTAGATTTCTTATTTGAGCAAATGCTTGACGATGCACAAAACGATATGGGTAGCTTAATGAGAATAAGTCCTCCTATATTGTATTTACCTCTAAATAGTAAAGGTGAAATAGATTTTAACGTTGAAATTAGAGAAGAGCATAACATGCCTCAAAACAATGTAGGTAGCATGCTTTTAGCTGCTGCCATAAATGGCAATGTAAAGAATGCTTTTAAAATTGTGTCAGCTGCTTATATGCAAGGCCCTTTAACTATGGCTGACGATAACAAAGTAAATATAAAATACGGTAGATCTATGCCAGGTTTCTTTTGGGATGTTATGGTTCCAAGAATATTATCAGGCGGTTTAAAAATACCAGAAGGAACAGCCTCTTTAATAAGGTTAGTTGAAGCTGATATAAACTTAGACAACTACAAGTTTTTACCTGAAAACAAAACATTTTCTGAATACTTTTTTGGTACAAATGGATTACCAACAAATATACAAAAAACATTACTTAAAGACTTTTTTAGCGGTGATATAACTTTAGAAAATGCTAAAAAACAAGGGTTAGCTTATGACAAGCTAGCGCCTGGTATGATAAAAGCCTCTAAAGGAAATAGTATTTTAATTCCTAAGGCTATAGAATACAATAGAGACATAACGGTTCCTATGAGTATTGACGCTTTAGCTAAAACCGATAAAGCTTTAGAGCTTGCTAGAAAACTAGATCAACCTGTTAAAAAAATTAGAGTATTTGATTTTGATGACACACTAGCCAAGTCAAAAAGTATGGTTATTGTTAATATGCCCAACGGCTCTACTAACCAAATAAACGCTACACAATTTGCTCAGCAAGCAGCAGATCTTGAATCTCAAGGTGCTGAATTCGATTTCTCTGAGTTTAGTAAAGTTGTTGATGGCAAAAAAGGACCTTTGTTTGAAGTTGCTAAAAAAATAGCAGATGTTAGAGGAACTGAAGATGTATTTATACTTACGGCACGACCACAAAATGCTGATGGCCCTATCCAGGCTTTTATGAAAGCGAATGGCATAGATATACCTTTGAAGAATATAACTGGATTAGGAGATGGCACAGCGCAGGCAAAAGCCGGCTGGATGATGGGTAAAGCTGCAGAGGGTTATAATGATTTTTATTTTGCAGATGATGCCGTTAAAAACGTTAAAGCTGTTGAAGATGTACTTAGTCAAGTAGATGTAAAATCTAAAGTTCAATTAGCTAAAGCAAGTAAAGGAGAGACTTTCGATACTATTGTAAATGATATGATTAAGGATTCCTCTGGCATTGAAACTTATAAACAATATTCTGCGGCTAGAGCTCAAACAGTTGGCGCTAGTAAGGGTCGATTTAATTTTTTTATTCCCGCAAGTGCTGAAGACTTTACAGGTTTATTATATAAAATGTTAGGCAAAGGTAAAAAAGGTGATGCTCAAATGGCATTTCTTAAAACAAATTTACTTGATACTTATGACAGAGCTGAGTCAGCTGTAACACAAGCTAAAATAGCCGCAGCAAATGATTTTAAAGCATTAAAACAAAACTTAAAAACTTTACCTAAAAGCTTAAGTAAGCCAACAGGCATTGGTGGGTTTACATTTTCGCATGCCGTTCGTGTAGCTGTGTGGTCAAAACAAGGTATGAATATACCTGGGCTGTCTAAAAAAGATATAAAAGAATTAAACGATTTTGTAGATAACAATGCTGAGCTTAGCGTTTTTACTAATGAATTAATGAAAATTCAAAAAGGTAAACCTTATCCAAAACCAGGGGATAATTGGTTAGGTGGAAATATAACTAGCGATATTATAAATGATATTAATAAAGTAAACAGAGCAGAATATCAGCAAGAGTTTAGAGAAAATGTGGACATTATATTTTCTGAAGATAACATGAATAAAATGGAAGCTGCATATGGAACTAGATGGCGTAAAGCTATGGAAGATTCTTTGCGTAGAATGAAATCTGGTAGTAACAGGCCTCCTGGAGGTAACAGCGTAACAGACGGATTGCTTGATTGGCTAAACAATTCAGTAGGTGCTGTAATGTTTTTAAATACAAGATCTGCATTGCTTCAAACTATATCTGCGGTAAACTTTATAAACTGGGGTGATAATAACATAGTAAAGGCAGGTTTAGCGTTTGCAAATCAAAAACAATTCTGGAGTGACTTTATGACGCTTATGAATTCTGATTACTTGGTTGAAAGAAGAGAAGGTCTTAAAATAAATGTAAGTGAATCTGAAATTGCAGATGCTGTAAGAGATTCTAAAAATAAAGTTAAATCAGCTATAGCATTTTTACTTAGCAAAGGATTTGTAATGACAAGATTTGCAGATAGTTTTGCTATTGCAACCGGTGGATCTACTTTTTACAGAAACAGAGTTAAAGCTTTAGTAGGTAAAGGAATGGAACAAAAAGCCGCAGAAGCACAAGCTTTTGAAGACTTTAGGCAAATAGCAGAAGAAAGTCAGCAATCAAGTAATCCAAATAGAATTAGTCAGCAACAAGCTTCTGGAGCTGGTCGTGTTATATTAGCTTGGGCAAATACACCAATGCAATACGCTCGTATCCAAAAAAGAGCTGGTCAAGACCTTATAAATGGTCGAGGCGATTGGAAAACTAATGTTTCTAAAATAGTTTATTATGGCGCTGTGCAGAATTTAATATTTAACGCGCTGCAACAAGCTGTATTTGCATTAGGATTTGGTGAAGATGACGAAGAAGAAATGGATGCTAAAAAAAGCGAAAAGATTTCAAGAGTAGCAAATGGCATGATTGACTCACAGCTTAAAGGATTAGGTATTGGCGGAGCTGCAGTAGTTGCATTAAAAAGTACTTTAATGGAATTAGGTAAGCAGCATGCTAAAGATAGACCTGCATACGAAGAAGCTGTGTTTGATTTGTTAGGGTTTTCGCCGCCTCTTGGATCTAAGGTACAGAAAATAAATGGAGGCCTTAGAAGCTTTAGTTGGAATATGAAGGATATACAAAGTAAAGGTTTTAGCTTAGACAATCCAGCTTATTTAGCAGGTGCTCAAATAACAACAGGCCTTACTAATATTCCACTTGATAGAGTTGTTAAAAAAATTAATAGCATGCGTGGTATTGTAAATGAGCAATCCGCGCTTTGGCAAAAAGTTGCTCTAAGCCTTGGCTGGTCCACTTGGGATGTAGGACTTGGCTATTACGGCGGATTTGACGCAGCAAAAGTTTTAACGCCTGAAGAAGAAAAAGTCAAAGAAATTGACGACATGAAAAAGTTAACTAAAACAAAAGAGCAAATTGATATGCTACTTGATTTAGGGTTAACTAAAAAAGAAATAAAAGCTTTAGGTAAAGAACAGGCTAGAGTTGAAAAAATTATAGAGCTGCAAAATGCAGAGGCTAAGCCTAAAGAAGAAGCTAAGGTTAAAAAAGAAATAAAAGAAGAAGCAAAACCAACACCTGAAGTAAAAGCAAAACCTAAAACCGAAAGCGCTGAGAGAAGACTTAGAAGACAATTTGATTCTATTAAAGATGAAAACAAACCTGATCAAGTAAAAACATTACTTAAGTTTGGTCTATCTAAAAAAGAAATAAGAGATTTACAATACGAAAAAAACAGAGTAGAAAAAATATTAGAATTAATGGAAAAAAATAAAAAATGAGTTCACCATTTCAAAAAACTTTTAGCTGTAAATCACCATTAGCAATGCACCATTGGGAGCCTGAGACAGTTAGAGAGGCAAGAGGCGGAAACACTATATATGTAACAGGTGATCAAGGTGGTTACGAGTTTCATGAAAACCCCCAGTACGATGGGCACGAGCCTTCAAGTCATTTAATGGCTGATGATAATAATAAAACCGCTTGGCCAGCTATATATAGAGATAAAGCCGGCAGTTGGTCTAATCAATCTATGGAACAAGCTAAAAAAAGAAATGAACTTTATGATTTTAACAATAATGAAACTATGATTAATTTTGCTAGAAAAGGCAATTGGAAACAAAATAAAAAATAAATAATGAGCATATCAGACATCAAGCTATACGCCATGAACGCTAGCGCTATAGGAGTTACAACTTTCACACAAATTGAAGACAGTTTGAAAATATTTTTACTCTTAATCACCATAGGGTACACACTGACTAAATGGGTAAAACTTAAAAAAAAGAAAAATGAATAAGCAATCACCATTTCAAATAAAAGAAGCTGCTTA
>Ga0233412_10000536_pt1 | contig 21843 bp, 21 predicted proteins | sample Na_anoxic_4_MG_FD_180667 | JGI IMG/M metagenome (GOLD analysis project Ga0233412, IMG submission 180667) | Seawater microbial communities from Saanich Inlet, British Columbia, Canada - Na_anoxic_4_MG | ecosystem: Environmental > Aquatic > Marine > Inlet | place: Canada: British Columbia...
TTGTATAACATTACCGATTCCGTAGATGGCTATCTAACTTTCAAGCAGGATTCTCTTCAAGGCAGGGTAAGTGATCTCGGAGACCAGGTCGAAATTATGGAGGCACGCCTTGATCGGAAGATGGAATCAATGATCAACAGGTTTGTGGCAATGGAATTATCTATGTCCAGGATCCAGAACCAGGGCGACTGGCTCTCCGGACAAATCAGTGCGGCATACAGCGGTTGGGTATAATTAAACAAAAGAAAAGGAGGGTTTATTAAATGAAGAGTAAGGGAATACTTTCTTATCGCAAGGCAAATGTGATTACTGCAGATCCAAAGAGATTAGTTATAATGTGCTATGAGGGTGCAGTGGATAATCTTAAGCTTGGCAAACAGAAAATAATGGAGAAAGACTATGAAGCAAAAAGCCGAGCCTTTATAAAGACACAAGATATTATTGAGGAACTCATATGCGCCCTCGATTATGAAAATGGCGGCAATATCGCCAAGAACCTGAAGGCCCTTTATAACTATATATTGAGACGCATGGTCCAAGCGGATTTAAAAAATGATACTGAAGCGATTGATGAAAGTATCGGGATACTAAATGAACTCAAGTCTGCCTGGGAAGAAATATCTTACACAAAGATAGATGAGGCTCAACCGGAAATAGTGGGATTTATTGAAGAAAAGAGACACGCCCAAAGTTATATCAGTGTGTGAAGTCACAAAAATTAGCAAAAGTGTCTAAATTGAACTAAAGTGACCTAAAGTTTATCTCGTTATTAACCTGGCAATTAGATAGTCTAACTCCGTCATGCCGGACTTGATCCGGCATCCAGTACCCACCTGGATTCCGGCTTTCGCCGGAATGACAATATTGAGGTATTTAATTGCCGGAGTAATAAATGCCAGGGCTTATTTAATTTAATCGGGGTGACTAAGGTGATCTATAGTGAACTGAAGTCAGGGCATGTAAGCCATATGCCATGAAGGCGGCGAAATAAAGGTAAGTTCGTGAAAGATATCGATACAGGAAAGGATATTTGCCCGTTCTTAAAAAAGAAATCAGATCTTTTCGGCCGGTATTTATCCATAACAAAGCAGATAAAAGAAACCTTCAAAGATATAGAAGCAGCCGATCTCCTGGGCCTTGTTTCAGAACGCCAGGACTGTATTAATAAGATTGAAAAGGTTGACTCATCGATGGATAAGGTGATAAAGGCAAGTCCTAAGGAAAGCAGGGATTTGAACGAGAGTAAAGGATTGGTCCCGGATTATCTCTCAAAAATAAATGGCATTATGGAATCAGTCGATCTTATGGATAAGGAACTGGTGGTTATGGTAAAAGATGAAAGTGAGACTATAAAGGCAGAACTGCTTAATATGCGAAATGTCCGGCATGCTGCCCGAGGATACAAAAAAACAGGGGATTTTTCTCCAAGGTTTTTAGATACGGTAAGATAAAAAAATGGTGCTTTTGAACTTTTTTCGCATTTATCAATAATAAAACTAAAGTTTTAAGAAGAAATATCCGATAACACTGCTGAAGGAAAAAAAACTTTATGAAAGGAGTGAAAAAGGGAGATAACCTAAGATGTCAATTGAAACTATCAACATAACAGGGAATACCCCAATTCCTAAAGCTCAGGGAAGAGCTTCGGCAGAAAAGGAAGTTTCCGGAAATAATAAGGAAGAAGTAAAAGCTCCGGAATCTACCCCTGTGGTTGCGGATTTACAGAATGACCTGAAAATGGTCAGTAATGTAGATCTGAACTTTTCAGTTCATCAGTCTTCAGGCAAGGTTGTAGTCACAGTACGTAATGAAGAAACCGGGAAAATCATAAGAGAGATTCCTCCTTCAGAGACTTTAGCTCTTGCCGACAAAATTGATCAAATGGCCGGAATTATTTTTGATCAAAAATGCTGAATGAACTAATGAACCATTCACCGAGTTTCATTATCCCTGATGTACAAGGTTTTCCCTTGGGATACCGAAAGTCATGTCTAAAAAATGCATGAAGAGACAGGCATTCAAATAAAGATCCTCATCGTTGATGATGATGAGGTTATTGCAGATATCCTGCTGGAACTTCTCTCCGGGAAGGAAAGATCAGTAGATGTCTGCTATAATGGCCTGGACGCCATAGAGAACATACAAAAAAACTCTTATGACCTCATCATCGTTGACCTCGTTATGCCCAAAATGGGCGGAATGGATGTGCTGAAGTATGCAAAAAAGGCCAATCCGGATACTATTGTTATTATTCTGACCGGTTATGCATCATTGGAAACAGCTATCTTGGCCATAAAGGCGGGCGCACATGATTATATCACAAAACCATTTAAGCTTGAAGAGATAAAGATTTCAGTAGAAAATGCCATAGGTACGATAAAGTTATACAGAGAAAACAGGGAATTATTAAAAAAATTACAGGATGCCTACCATGAATTAATGCTATTAAAGAAGGATAGTGGAAAGAAAATAGCGAACAATAGAAAGAAGGATAATGAAAAGAAAGTAGCGAACATTAATTTTTTCCCATCAAATATGCCCAGCCTCCAGTATATGTATGATAACTCATCTCTCGACAGCCATGTTGACAAATTAGAAGCCCTCTCTTCCCTGAAAAAAAACGGGATGCTGACTGAAAGTGAATTTAAAAAATTCAAGAGCAATCTCTTAGAAATGATCAATCTTAAAAATGAATGAAAATTTTAATATAGTCGTGGCCGACGATGAAGAGACAATTCGGGATACTTTTAAAATGTATCTCGAATCTACTACTAACCATACTGTATTAACTGCAAAGGACGGTCTTGAAGCCCTTGAAATAATTAAAAATAAAAAGATTGACTGTTGTTTTACAGACCTTTCCATGCCAAATATGGACGGGCTGGCACTCACCAAGAAAATACAGGCCTACGATAGCACAATTCCGGTTGTAGTTATGACCGGATACCCTTCCATGGATAATACCATAAAGACCTTAAAGAATGGTGTAGTAGATTTCCTGACCAAACCAGTCAAAATTGATCAACTATCTCCCACTATTGACCGGATTATGAGAGAAAGGTCCCTATTTATTAATGATATTTTATTAAAGGAAGAGGCCGAAAAAAATGAAAAACTTGTAAAGATCAATCAGGAACTGCAGCAGAAGATAAAGGAAGTTGAGACCATAAATCTGATTCTTCAGAAGTTCGACCAGGCAACAACCAGCAAAGATATCTTCAGTATACTGACTAATCTATCAGGGGAAGTAACACATTGCGATGAAGCACATTTATGTATCTTTGATCAAGAGTTAAAAGATCATACAATAATCACCTCTTATTTTAGAGACAAATACGGCACAATAGAAAGCCCTAAGAGTATAGATAAAAAAATTATAAGTAAGGTTGCGGATGAAGGAATACCCCTCCTTTTAACAGGAGCTAATGGAAATGGCAGTGTCATGGCCGTCCCCCTCAAGATAAGGACCAAGGTCTTTAGTATACTCACCTTATTTTTTAGAGCCGGAAACGGCCATTTTGACGAAAAAGACCTGTATCTTTTAAATTTTCTCACTGAAAAGGCATCCTTCTTAGTAGAAAATATGGCCCTTTATGAAAATATTTATGAGAATCTCTTCTCCATTCTTTATGCCTTTGTAGAGACCATTGAGGCAAAAGATCCATACACTAAACAGCATTCCACAAGGGTAACAGACTATGCCATGTCAATTGCCGGTGCCGTAGGTTGTTCACAGGAGGAAATAGAAGTACTAACTATTTCTGCTAATCTGCACGATATTGGTAAGATAGGCATTCCTGACAGGATCCTCTTAAAACCCGACTCGCTAACAGATGAAGAGTATGAGACTATAAAAAAGCACCCTGTTATTGGAAGCAATATTATCGGCCATGTCGGTATGTGGACAAATGAACAGAAAATAATAAGGCAACATCATGAAAGGTGGGATGGAAATGGATATCCTGATAAACTCAAGGGGAAAGAGATTTCTTTTCTTTCTCGAATCCTCTCTGTAGCTGATGTTTTTGATGCCCTGATCTCTGATCGTTCGTACAGGAAAAAAATGTCGGATGATGTTGCATTAAGGATTATTCAGGATGGCAGGGGTAGCCAGTTTGATCCTGAAATTGTAGATGTCTTCCTGAAACTTTACAGACAGGGAAAGCTTAATACTTAGCACTTATGTCGATCACCCCTCGACGCAGGAAAATCAAAGTTCTGTCACAAAAGATTCCTTGACCGCTTCATATTATAGAGCCGTAAATCAGCCCCTCTGATAAATTCATCTTCGCCTTTCCCTTTCTTAATTTCATTAATAGAGAATATTCCGTGGCTTACCTCTATTTCTATCTTTTCAGTTCCCCATTCGAAGGAATGATTTTTGATATTGCGCAATATTCTTTTCATAAGCATTTCCGCCTTGTCCTTTCCGGTCTCCGGAAGAAGAATCGCAAATTCATCTCCCCCATACCTCGTCACGATATCGTTATTTCTGACCGAACTCATCAAACAATCGGCTAATTCGCAAAGGAAAAAGTTGCCCGCCTGATGGCCAAAGGAATCATTAATGACCTTGAAATCATCCACATCAATCATGATCAGGGCAAGAGGTTTATCATACCTTCTTGCCCTCTGGAACTCCCTTTGCATAAAGTCCATAAACCCTTTGTGATTATATATTCCAGTGAGGCCATCCGTAACTGCCATCTCTTTTAGCCTGTGATTTTCCTGGGCATTTTTCAGAGACATAGCAAGAATATTTGAGATTGTTGACATCAACTCTCCCAGGCCATTCCTTAACTTCTCCTTATTTTCGGGAAGGATATATAGCATTCCCAATGGTTTCCCGGCTACACTTAAAAGCCTGCCTGTGGCGGGCTTTGAAAAGGAAATGGGGGATGAGAAAGAGACCTTAATTTTGGATGGATACAGGTTAAAGTCCATCTCTTTTATTGATATCTTTATTTTCGACAGGTCACAGAACCTGCTGACTAAATCCTTTTTTAATCCTTCCAGTGTTTTTTTATTGATTTTATTTTCAGACAGGTAAAGGGCCAGATTCCACTTCGGGCCAATCCTGTAAATGATACCTATAAACTCTGAGTCAATAACCCTTATAAGGCCGGCATCAATAATTCTGGGAAGGATTTTATTCCAGTTCAGATCGTATGCTACCTCGCTGCTAAGGCGGTTAATAAAATCTATCTCATGATTCTTTCTCATGAGGGCCTCTTTTTCCTTTTCAAGGCATCCATTAACATCCCTTAATTCATCAATCATTCCCAGGATTTCAATAAATGCCTTTCGATTTTCCAATCCACTTAATATAGTATCATAGATGCGCTCTGAAAGAAGGGCACGAGGAACAAATCCATAGGCCCCTATTTGGAGTAACTCTGAGATATTCTCTGCTTTGTTATTTTCTCCATATAGAATAATGCAGGACCTGGACCTGTTTTTTTGAAGAAACTTTATCAAATCATAGGCACTGTCTCCAATTAGATCATAATCTACAAAGACGGCAGCAAATGCGTCTTTGAGAACCATCTCTTCAATTTCATCGAAAACGGAAATGCCATGGATATCAAATCCTTTGTGTGAAAGAATTTTCTTGAAGAGATCCAGGTCTCCCGATTTATCAGTGATAGTGAGAATTGTTTCAGCCATGCATATCCCCATATGAACGCTAATACCTCACAAATTGCATGCAATTTTTATTCCATATCAAAGCCGATAAACTCGCAAAAAAGCCTGAAAATACCATTCTTTGTTACCTTCTTTCTATCCGGAAGGTATCATCTCAACCCTTTTGATGGAGGAAAATAAAAGTGGGAATAAAAACTAAACAAAAATGAGGTTCCTGCCGATATATTATAATGGACCGAATAAAATAGATTGCATGTCCTGCTCAGATTTATTGCTTATTACTCCGGCAATTAAATACCTCAATATTGTCATTCCGGCGAAAACCGGAATCCAGGTGGGTACTGGATGCCGGATCAAGTCCGGCATGACGGAGTTAGACTATCTAATTGCCAGGTTAATATAAGGAGGATACATATGATCCCTGCTATTTCTAACAGTCTCTCCGCTTTGCTTGCCTTTGGGAAAAAAATGTCTGTTATCTCTAATAATGTTGCAAACTGCGAGAGCGAAGGATTTAAAAAGAAAAGAGCTATTATAAGTGAAGGTCCCGTTCAAGGTGTGACAGTAGAAATAAATCAGATAGACTCGCCGGGACCTCAACTTCTTGAGGAACAGAACGGGAAAATTATTCAAAAGGATATGAGCAATGTTGATCTTGCCGAAGAAATCCCCCAGTCCTTGCTCACAAAAAGATACCATAGTGCTAATATAAAATCTTTCAGGACAGCAGATGAGACATTGGGATCCGTTCTTGATATAATAGAGTAGATCATAATCCGGTAATATTTAAGATGCGGCCCTTATCGTTTTTATGACGATTTCTATTACTTCAGATGCCTCCGGGCTTTTGACTACGACTACATCGGCACCGGCATTGAGCGCATTCTTGTGGGTCTCAGGCTGATTATCGGCTGTAAACAGGATTAGTTTTGTCTCCTGGCAGACATCTATCTTACGCACCTCATCGCACACCTCAATACCTGACATAACAGGGAGCATATAATCAATTACCGCTGCCACGGGTCTTTCTCTGATAATAAGATCCAGACCATCACGACCATTGCTTGCAGTTATGGGATAAAAACCGGCCTTTTGAAACAATCTTGTGTAAAGCCTCAGAATAACGGGATTATCATCTACGATAACCAGCTTGGGGGGAGTAGATGAACGCCTTTCCTGTTTGGTGTCGATGTTCTTCTTTTCATCTACGAGAAGAAGCATGTCACCTGTTTCAATCATTGTCTCTGTGTCCGGAAATATGGTGTCTTTACCGTTCCTGCGAATGCCGATTACCTCTCGTCCCATTTGATCGGAAAAGGCTCTTACGGTCTCGTCTATCATTTCAGAACCGTGCTGGACATTGAGCCATTGCGGTACAGCTTCAGGCAGGCTGAAACTTTCTGCCAAATCTCCATATTTTCCTGTGGCCGTAAGGATATTGCCCGCAATCTGCTTGCCTGCCGTGGCAAAAGGCGACACAACGCTATCCGCTCCAGCCCGGAAGATTTTTTTCTCCGATGAAATGTCTTCGGCCCTTGCAATGATGTGGAGGGTGGGATTCAGCTCACGAGCACTGAGGACAATGAAAAGATTATCAGGGTCAGCATTAAGGAGCGCTAACAGGCCCTTAGCCGATTTTATCCGGGCCTCTGACAGAACACTTTCCCAGGTGGCATCTCCTTCAATATAAAGATAGCCTTTTTCTCTGATAATCTGGGATTGATCAGGGTTTGCCTCAATAATGACAAAATCAACACCTGCCGCTTTAAAGTGCTCTGAGGCGGCCTTACCTACTCTCCCAAATCCGCAGATAATATAGTGAGACTTTAATTTCGAGATCTGTTTTTTCATTTTTTTTATCTCCGCTTTATCACTCCAGGCCCTTTCAAACAACAATTCCACTACGGCATGCCCTGCAAATGCCAGGATTCCAAAACCTATTAAGATAAGAAATATTGTAAATCCGCGCCCTATCTCCGACAATGGTTTTACTTCCCCGTAACCCACTGTCGTGATAGTAATAACCGACATATAGATACCATCAAGGATAGTATAATCTTCGATCAGCATATATCCCATGGCGCCGATTAAGATAATACCCGGGCATAATACCAGAGCGACTATGAGTCTGTGTTTAATGGACATATCTCAGATTTATTATTACTCCGGCAATTAAATACCTCGATATTGTCATTCCGGCGAAAGCCGGAATCCAGGTGGATTACTGGATGCCGGATCAAGTCCGGCATGACGGAGTTAGACTATCTAATTGCCAGGTTAATATGATGCAATTACCACCTTGATCATCCTCAGCCTCTGACAAAAGGGGGGCGATAAGGTTAAGACTGGTTGAAAAGAAAATCCCCAGGGAGTTATTTAAGCAATATTTACGCCAAAGGGTGCTGATGAGGAGCAATATACCAAATTGCCGTTAAATCGCCCTGTTATATAGATAAATCTTAATGCAAATATTTTTGAGAACAGGGCAGCAGAAGCCAATATTTTGACTTTTTTGGATATTTATGTGGATTTTTTTGACAGGTTTTTTTGAAAGGAAAGAAAATACTTGATATGGTCTCCTGAATTTCCCAAAACTCTTTTGCTATTTCTGCCCCGTACTGACCGGCGTATTATTCATATTCTGCATTAACACTAAATCTTTTTTGCTTCTCTCTGCCATTCTGTCTTCAATTTCTTTTTGACCAAGGCCCATGACAATCTGGTAGGCATTAAATTTTGTCTTGCAGAAGTATACATCAAATGGAACTTTTCTCTCTTCGGTTCTGTATATTCTTATTCCAGGGATCTCGTCCATTTGTATATATTCATATTTCGCATTTATGAGGAGAGGTTCTATATCATACTTATTCTGCCAGGGGACACATGCACCTTCCATTCCAAGAACGGGATCCATAATGGATCTGATTTTTTCTGTTACTCCACCGACTGCAAGGACAATATCGCCGGTTAAAGAACCTGTTACTCCATATTTCTGATTAACCGGTTGCTTAATATAATCAGATATAAGCCCAATGTCCATTGCGACTGATGCACTATCTCCCTCCACACCGCCATGTGCCTGAATATACTCCACGTGCATTTCATATCCGACGGACGGGGCGCCGATTTTCTTAAATATTTTTTTTATTGATGCCCTTACGTTCTGTGCAGCGGCCTTTGCAATCTCACCCGTCTTCCCGGGCGCAATTACCGTGTCGGCATTTCCCGTAATGATCTGACAATGCATGGGCAGGGGCTGGCCGTACATCTGGTCACTTGAGGTAGCCTTGATTACGGCAAGGCCTACAACATATCCTATAGAATCGGTCATGGAGCTTATATATTTTTTGAGGTCTTTCTTATTTTCAATTATCTCCTTAGTGATAACGCCTTCAAGACTCAGGTGCTCCTGCAGGGCACGCCGGATATGTACCTGATTAACAAGCGGGGAGCTTTCAAGTATTGCTCCAAGTTCCGCTGTTTTGATTATCCCGTTTATGGGTCTTAAGATACCGCTCAGCTTCCTGTCGGACGAACGGCATCTAAGTTCTTTGATTATTTCCAGGACGGCACTTCTTGAAAATTCCCGCGCCTCAAGCCTGTAGTCTGCAGGAAGGCTTCTCCCAAATATGCGCTCGCTTCTTTTCCTTACGCCTTCGTGACCCTCTTTTTCCAGCACCTTACCCCAGGCCTTGCCGAATTCCTTATTAAGTTGTTTAATTTCCTGCTTGATATACTGAGCAACCTGCCTGATATTCTCGGGGGTTTCAGGGACAGCGCTCTCCATCTGGATTATTTCCCCTTTGTCTTCTATCCTGCTGAGGAAAGCTCCGTCCCCTTCCTGGTGAAGATATCCCAGGGTATCATGGTTACAGCACGCTATTATTATATTATCCGCCTTTATATTATTTTCTGATCTGTCTGCTGCCCCGCTGCCGGTGTTTTTTCCTCCTTCAAGAACAAATGTCTTGTTCTGCATTATCTCCAGAAGGTCCGACATATACCCAACCTTAACAAGTGTTTTTAATTCATCGATATAGATAATAGGTGACTTTGCGTGAGCTCCAAGATAAGCTCTTTTGTGGATGGGGGTATGAAGGTTACCGGACTGGTAAGGGTCGTGCCTGAATCCTCCTTTCATATTTCTGGAATCCGGCTCTGATATCCTTGCCATCATCTCCCTGTCCTTTCTGGGATCATAGATGACCTCCGGCACCATATCGAAAAGGTGTTTCACCTTATTTTGTTTGCCCCCGCTGGCCTCTCTCTGTACTTTTTCCTGTGCTTTGTGATTATTCTCCTGCATAAACATAAATATGGAACCTATGCCGGCAAGGCCTGTGGCAATAAATGCGGCCGGGAAAAAGATACCCACAGCAATACTGGCACCCGTCGCATAGAGAAGGCACTTTTTTACCTTCCTGACGGATTTTATCTGATCCGCAAGGCTGAATTCGGGAACACTTTTTTTTGCGGATTCTATCTCTTCATTTAAAACTGAGATCCGGTGATCAACCTCATCAGGGTCTTCATAAGCTATACGTACATGATTTTTGTCTTTACCCGGATAGGCAATTACTGCCTCTCTCGGCATTAAATACTCCCCGAGGGACCTGTTAAGGACATTCTCAAACATATTGGCGAGCATTGATTTTCCGGTGCCGGGTCTTCCCACCATGAGTATGTGCCCCCTGTTTTGCGCAACTTTCCTGATTGCCTTCTTTGCCTTATCCTGAAAAATGACCTTTTCTATGGGATCTTCCGGCACCGAAATCTGGGACGTGTCCTCAAAATATTCGAGTCTTTCTTCTAAGGCCTGGGGGTAATCCATCAATTCCTTTATCCAGGCATAATCGTTTTCTCTATAATCACTGTTCATTTCTGCTCCCTTTTATTGAATCCAGAAAATAATATCTGCCTGTTTCAGACACAGAGGCCCTTTGGCTGATTTCCGTATACAACTGAGGCATGTCGTCCTTTATAGGTTCAAGCGCCCTGATATCATGCATCACGGAAATGTTGGTATACATTTTATCATCATCGGAATCCTGCGGAACAAAATTAAATGAAATGCCAAACTGCAGGTTTTTTAATGAGTTCACGAAAGTCTTTTTTTCTTTTGAATCCATATTATATGTCTCGAAAACTTCTTTATAGATCTCGGGAAGGTAGGTGTTTGAATAATCTATCTCAAGCTGCTTCTTAAAAAAGATATTAAATGGTTTTGCATGACCCTTTATACATTGTTCCAGGGAGTTATAAAATTTTTGATCCGTCTGAATGGCCTGTTCAAGCATATGCATACAGTTAATTAATCTGACATCTTCAATCCAGTATTCAAGCCTGTTGTCAGGCCCAAGCACACAGGATTTAGTCTCTCCATTATGCAGGAATCTAATTAGTCTATATGAATTTCCGGAATCATAGGACTGAAAATCAAATCCCCTCATCTCAAAAAGGCCTTTCGCCACGTAGGCCTTTTTGATGATCACCCGCACATCTTTCATGATGGAATTAACCATATACTTGATTTTTTCTTCTATGCTGCCCTGCAGATTCAACACGGAGTGACCGCCGTCAATTTCCCTGCATACACCCGTCATATCGGATATTCTATTGGTATCCAATTTTGACAGTTTCTCTAATATTGAACCATAAGGTCTTAACATTTCATGAACCTTTTTGAAATGCACCTCAAGACACTTGTCTTTCATGGCCGGTCTCTTTGTTTCACAGTCAGACATTATTACATCAGGAGAGGTTTTTTTACCCTTCAGAAGCCCATGCAGTTTTTTTGGCAATACCTGTGTGATTTTTTCCTTGATTTTATAGGAACCGGGCTGGTGGTATTGAATCTTGCACCCAATGAGTTTCTTTTCTATTTCTATAGGGTTAGGATTGAGCATGTATCTCGCTACATCGGATATATAGTATTCACGTACAGGTCTCTTTTGAACCCCTTCACAAATCCTTTTTAAGTCCAGATTTACATATTTCCCTTTTCTGATCACCCACAGATTATCAAGGTATTGCTTTTCTTTTTTCCTGGTTGATTTCATCATCATATCCCCATAATCCTTAATAAGTGATAAGTAAACATACCGACTCGACGGATCAACCGTCGATACAGTTCATGAGATAAAACTCTAATTTATCAGTCTGTTCTTCTATGAGGCCCTCAAACTGCAAACCACAACGTCTGAGTTCCATATCTACTAAAAAAACCATTCCTTTCTTTACCTTTGTATCATAGATCATTTTGCAGGGTACTCGGGGTAAATAATATCCATTTCGGCTAATAAAAATGTCTACTTTGAATAAATCCTCGATCCTCCTCTGATCTTCTTTATACATATACTGAAAACAAAGACCGCCACTGTTGATATCCAGAAGTTTGCCAAATTTGGTAAACTCCGGTCTCACCGCGACGAACGTTAAATTCTGAGGCCGTAACCGATCGTTTCCTCTACGTTCAGCGTCTATCATCTGAATTCTGTCTCCTGGGTTATATTTGATATCAGGGTATTATGAAGCACTGTTTCGGGGGAAAATGCAAGGGGGATTTCAAGAAGGATAAAATAGGTATAGGGAATACCCAGTTTTCAATTCACTTCACCAGCTGCGGGTAATTATTCATCCATTTCGTTCTGAAGGTAGGTCTTCAGATTGGTGCGTGAATTCCTTAAGTTTAATTTTTTTCGTATATTTTTCCGGTGGGTCTTAACAGTGGAAAGAGAAATGTATTGATGTCCGGCTATTTCTTCACTTGACATCCCGGTTCTAATCATTGAAGCAATACGCAACTCTGTAGTGGAAAGCGAGGCGGCAATCTTTGTGTCACTCGTCAAATCGGAAGTCAGGTCTCCTATAAAACCTGCTAACAGATTGAGATCTGTTCTGTACTTTTCCATGCCTCTGTCATTATGAAGCCTTTCTATTATCGGGGTAATGAGACTCCTTGTCCTCTCGATTATCCGCTTTTCAGATTCCTTCCTGGCTCTGTCCAAATTCCTTGCCAGTACAGACAGTGCATCATTGGTTTCCAATAACTCGTTGTTTACATTTTCCAGTTCCGATTTATTACTTATGAGATTTTTCCGGCTCTTCTCCAGTTCCTTAACCTTTTTCCCCAGTTCATCATTAGTCTTTCTGAGCAGGATCTCTGATTGCCACTTTGAACCCAGTGCTATGGCAAATTGTCGAAGCTCCTGTATGTGAAGGGGTTTTTGAATATACAGTAATTTATCTTCAGGTGGAATACGACGGACTATTTCTCGTGGGTCTATATCCAGCATTCCTGTAACAATCACAAAATTTATGTATGAATCCAGATTTCTTATCTCTTCTCCAGTCCATATGCCATCCGGCCCCGGCGGCAGGTTCAGATCAAGAAAAGCGACAGCAAAAGGTTTATCTCTGTCATTGGCCTTTTTTACCTCATCAAGCGCCTCATCTCCCTGCGCGCACAAAACCACATCAAAATCACATTCAAACCCTGGACCGAAAATAGGAAAAGAAAGGACATCCCTGTAAAGATTCCGCACCCCTTTTTCATCATCGACTGCAAGGATACGCAGTGGGTTAGCCGCAATTCCATTCATAATTAGTGCCCGAACAAAAACCTCGAAATGAAAACCAATACAACATAAGCCACAATTTTAATCCCTACGTCGTCTGCTCCAGGGCAGAGATCTCCTCACCGCTGAGCACCTGATCAATATCTAACAGGATCTTTACACCGCCTTCCATCTTGGCCATGCCAAGGATGTAGTTTGTATCTAACTTGGCTCCGAATGTAGGGGTATCCTCGATATCACCACCATTTATATTCAGGACTTCCGAGACCGCATCCACCACGATACCGATCATGACAGTGCCGGACGTTCCCTCAATTTCCACTACAATAATGCAGGTACGCTCATTATAATCAATCGCTTCCATTCCGAACCGCAGCCTGAGATCCACCACAGGTATCACCTTGCCTCTAAGATTAATCACACCTTTGACAAACTCAGGAGTCTTGGGAACGGTAGTAATTGCCATCATCCCGATTATCTCCTTGACTTTTAAAATACCGATGCCGTATTCCTCTTCCGCCATTGAAAAAGTCAGGTACTTGCCTTCCTTATCAGACATGATTTTTTCGGCCTGGTCTATCTTTTCCGTTGTTTCTGTCATCTTTTTTATCTCCTTAATTAACAGGTTAAAATAGAAGGTTCCTCTCCAATTTAGTTGGAGAAGAGGGCCCAGGGGTCCAAGGAGTCGAGAGAGAGACTTGCTTTGATGAAGCCTCCTCGTAATAATCGGGCAACTTCTTAACCCGGCGAAAATAGCCACATCCCGTCATGCCGGACTTGATCCGGCATCCAGAGATTTTAATTTGCAGCCATCTTCCTGGATTCCGGCCTACGCCGGAATGACGACAGTGAGGTATTTAACCGCCGAAACGGTCAAACCTTTTAGGGTCGCACGGGCATAGCCCGTGGTTTAATTAAAAGACAATTATTAACCTGGCAATTAAATAGTCTAACTCCGTCATGCCGGACTTGATCCGGCATCCAGTACCCTCCTGGATTCCGGCTTTCGCCGGAATGACAATATTGAGGTATTTAATTGCCGGAGTAATAACTACAACTAATCTGGAGACAATCCATATTTTTGAGGAAACCTTCAAATACGGTTTTTCCAATATCAGGGTTTATACTAAACTCGGATGTTCCTGGAACTCACGTTCAACCGCCTCAGGATCTAAGGAATTATAACGGATGATGTTTTGTAGGTGGAAGAGGCTGTCGGGGTCGATATGGGTGAATTTGATCCCTGTGGCTTCATGGTCGCAGCGGACAATACTCCCATTGACACTCACGCTCAGATCGCTGCTTGTCCCGCTCAGCAGAATTCTAATCCGGCATGTGGTTCCCGGTTTCAAATCAATCGTGATCGGCAAAAGGCAGCCGCCAACGCTGAGATTGTTGATTCCATCAACGCGGTATAACACATCGTTAGCCTTCATCTCAGCCTTAACTCCAAAAGGGATTCGGGCAAACCTACGTTTTTCAGCAACCATTTAAAAACCTCTTTTTCAAGCCTTCCTGTAAACACTCGGCTTTACATATTTATATCTATGTTTAAGATTATTCAGGCTTTCAGCGCCGCCAATAATGTAGTAGCCACCCGATCTCAAACCGTCATAGTGCTTATTTATCAGATTTTCTTTTGTAGTATTATCAAAATAGATCATCACGTTTCTACAAAAAATAACATCAAAATACTGATTTGGGATTTTCTCAGTTACAAGATTTAATCTTTTAAATGTCACTATTTTCTTTACATCATCCCTCACTCTGATATGCCCCTTCCACTTGCCGTGTCCTTTCTGAAAATATCTCCTTAATATACGGACGTCTAAATTCCTCGCCCTTTCATCAGGGTAAACTGCCATATTCCCGATTTGCAGCACATTTGTTGATATGTCTGTTGCAAGGATAGTAGGTCTGAAACCTCTCTCGAGGCAGTATATGGCGATTGAATATGGCTCTTCACCGCTTGAAGATGCCGCACACCATATACTGCGGTGATTTTTTTGCAATTGTTCAAAAGGGCCGCTCTCTCTAAAGAAATAGGTGTGATTTGTAGATATGACATCTATAAAATCAATCATTTCTTGTTTATCATTTCTCAGCATTTTCAGGTATTCATCAACAGATTTAATCCCTGTTTTTCGCAGTCTTTTGGCAAGTCGGGCCTGAAGCAGTTGCTGTTTCCCTTCAGTCAGGGTAATCCCGCATTCATGATATACCAGTTCTCTGAACCGTTTATATTGTCTTGTGGTTACTTTCATTTTAATAGTTCCATTATTTTGTATTTTAATATGGGTTGCTCTACCCGCACACCCATTATTAACCTGGCAATTAGATAGTCTAACTCCGTCATGCCGGACTTGATCCGGCATCCAGAACCCTCCTGGATTCCGGCTTTCGCCGGAATGACAATATTGAGGTATTTAATTGCCGGAGTAATACCTCCACCAGGAAACAGTATTCTCTTATAACTGCATAAAAGTATCAACAGGTTTTTAAATTGCAGTAATCATGCCAAAGCAGTAATAGTGCGCACACAATCCCGGACTTCGCAAAATTTTACTGCTACCTGTTCAAATACCTGTGGAAATTTCAGGATAAGCTAAAACCTGTCACAATATTGACAAATCCGTCAAAAAATATACTACGTCATCTGCAGATACTATTTAACTGCCGAAGTAATATCGCCTCTTTTTTAAAGGACGGCAGTGCGCATTTTATAATTTCCCGAAGAAAACTGTTCATGTCCCCCCGAAACGGTCAAACCTCCCAGGGTCGCACGGGCATAGCCCATGGTTTAATTAAAAGATAATTAAAAAAATCGGACATAAGTATGCAACGGTATGGTAATTGCAGGTTATTTTTGCAATTGATTCGTTCAATCTCTTAGTTACATGTAAAACACTATTTCAGTGGAGGGATAAATGGTTGACATGTCTTCAGAAGAAAACCGCTCTTATGTACGGGGGGATTTTTCTTTTAAAGTCAAATTAGTAGCCCTTACACGGAAAGAATTCGAAGACCTTAAGGCATCTGATGAGGAAAATTTTTCCCATAATAAGGGAGATCACAGCATTGATTTTACGGGTTCAATTAATAAAAATACTAATACCCTGCAAAATAAAAGCCTTATAGATTTTTTAATTTACATGGACGGAAAACTTGACCAGATACTGGATTTCATATCTAAAGATGTGACGGGTAATAGCGATATTAGCCATGGTAAAGGAACAGACATCAGCGGTTCAGGGATGCAAATAGCAGTAGAAAACCCTTTTGAACTTGGCCAGATTGTTCACGCAAATTTTGTCCTGTCAAAATTCCCTCTCGTTTTTATTGATGTGTTCGGTGAAGTTATCAGAGCAACACCAAAGGATGAAAACGGTAAAACTATTTATCAGCTTGGTATAAAGTTTCTTGATCTCAACATAAATGACAGGGAAATGATTATTAACAGGGTATTTCAGGCACAGAGAGAAGCCATCAGGGAAGGTAAATATAACGATGAAAAAATCAATAGAAAAATTAAATAGTCAAATCAACACTCTCGCTCTTGATACTGTTATGCAGGATCCGGAAGATATTCCAGGCCTCGGTGAAGTACTTAAGACTATGGAATCCATAGAAGATCTGGTCAAGAAAATAAATGAGGAGTCCTTGTCATCAGTCATAAGTGCCATGAAAGGGTATATTGAAAAGCTCATTCTAAGAGAACAGTCAGATATAGCCCCTTTTGAGGCAGGTATCACTCAACTCCAGGAGATATGCAGAGATTTAGTCAATGGGAAAAAATTTGATAAGGATGTCTCTCCCATTCTAATAAATCTTAATTGTACAGTAGAACCCCCTGCTGTATCTTCAGAACCTGGAGAGAGTGGAGACATTAAAACTGAAGAGACATTAGAAGAACATGAACCAGCTGAAGCAACGGAAGAAGAGAAAGAAACACCCGAAGAGATACAGCGTACAATGAGTGATGAGGACAAAGAGATTATCGTTGATTTTGCGGCTGAGTCTCTGGAAAATCTGGGAACGATTGAGATAAAGTTGATGGACCTTGAGCAAAATCCCTCCGATATTAACATCATAAATGACATATTCAGACCCTTTCATACAGTTAAAGGCGTCTCAGGTTTTTTAAATTTTAACAAGATAAATAAATTAGCCCATATCTCGGAAAACCTCTTGGATAAGGCCAGGAATAAAGAACTTACTATAGATGGAGTGGTAGTAGATATCATACTCGAAAGTGTAGATTTACTTAAGCAAATGATTGAAAATGTAGAGGCCACTCTTGATTCCGGGACTCCATTGGAAGGGGATATCAATACTACAGAGACTGCTGCCAAGATAGATCAATTCCTTAATCAGACTGAAGAGGGGGGCGATAAGCCCCTCGGTGAGATATTAGTTGAAAGTGGGACTGTTTCTAAAGAGGATATGAAAGATGCACTTGAAAAACAAAAAGAAGACAAAGGCGCAAAGATTGGAGAAATACTCGTTGAAGAGAAAAAAGTTAAACCGAAAGAGGTAGTCTCTGCCTTAAGGAAACAAAAAAGAACTGCCCAGCCGGTTGCCCTCCAGGTGAAGGTAAATACAGGAAAACTTGACAATATAGTGGACATGGTTGGAGAGCTGGCAATTGCCCAATCAATGCTGAGGCAAAACCAACTCGTAGTTGCGAGCAAGGACAGGAACCTGGATCAAACAATAAATCAGTTGAACCTGATTACATCCGGATTACAAAAGACGGCCATGTCACTTAGAATGGTGCCGATAAAGAATACCTTTCAAAAAATGCTGCGTCTTGTAAGAGACCTGGCAAAGAAAGCTGGCAAAGAGGTACAACTTCTCCTGTCAGGTGAAGACACAGAGATAGACAGGAATATGGTTGAAGAGATATATGAACCAATGGTTCACATGATCAGAAATTCACTTGATCACGGCCTGGAGATGCCGGAGGAAAGAGAGTCTGTAAATAAATCAAGACAAGGGACCGTACATATAAAGGCCTATTACAAAGGCAATGATATTGTCATAGAAATCGATGATGACGGCCGCGGGTTAGACAGGGAAAAGATCCTGGAAAAGGCCATCACCAGCGGTATCGTTAAAGAGGGAGAAAACCTGACAGACGGAGAGATTAATAGTCTTATTTTTCATGCCGGCCTTTCCACTGCCGAAAAGATAACCGATATATCAGGCAGGGGAGTAGGCATGGATGTGGTAAGAGGCAGGATAGTTGAAAAACTAAGGGGAAAAGTTGATGTACAATCGACACTCGGTGAAGGCACATCGGTCTTTATCAGACTGCCTCTTACCCTGGCAATAATCGATGGCATGTTCGTAAAAGTTGCTAACCAGAGATATATTATTCCTACCCTGACAATCCAGGAATCTTTCAAGCCAAAGAAAAGTGAATGCCACTCAGTAAAGGGAAAGGGTGAAGTAATTATGTTCAGGGGTGATCTGATTCCTTTAATCAGGCTTGATAGTCTATTTGGGTTCAACAAAAATTCTTCTTCAAACAAAGCGAACGGGCCTCCCTGGGAAAAGCTGGTTGTAGTTGTAGAAAATCAGGAAAAAAGAAGATGCCTGCTTGTTGATGAATTGCTTGGCCAGGAGGAGATAGTTATCAAAAGCCTTGGTGGAATGCTCAAAGACACAAAAGGTGTAGCTGGCGGTGCAATCTTAGGAGACGGCAGAATTGGTCTTATACTTGATATCTCAGGAATTTTCAATATTGCCTTAGAGGAATAATAATGAACCTTATTGTTGGTGTTGCAGATATGAAGGTAAGTAATAGTTCAGAGGACATTTTGGTTACCCACGCCCTTGGCTCCTGTATAGGTGTTATCATCTACGATCCCGTGGCAACAGTGGGAGGGCTGCTTCATTATATGCTGCCTGAATCCACCCTTGACGAGGTCAAGGCCAAAAAAAACCCATATATGTTTGGAGATAGCGGGATCCCCCTCCTTTTTAAGCAAACATATAAGCTTGGAGCAAAAAAGAACCGGATGAAGGTTATAGTGGCCGGTGGCTCACAGATACTCGACACGAAAGGCTTATTTAATATCGGCAAGAGAAACCATACAGTCGTCAGAAAGATGTTTTGGAAGAATAATGTCATGGTTGATTTTGAGGATGTGGGCGGCTCGGTTAACAGGACCCTGAAATTAGAAATGAAAACAGGGCAGGCATGGTTGAAAGTATCAGGCTCGGAGATAAAAAAGATATGACAAGAATAGTAGAAATAATTAAAAATATCGACAGATTAAAGCCAGTCTCTTACATCGGAGACAAAGTAATGAAGATTGTATCCAACCCTGACAGTTCCCTGAAAGAACTTGTAGATATTGTCAAATATGATCAGGGCTTGACTGCAAATCTTCTGAGAACATGCAATTCAGCCTATTTTGGTCTCCCAAATGAAATAACATCAATTAAGCAGGCTGTTACCCTCCTCGGGGTAGACAAAGTGGCCTCTGTCATAATGTTAGGGAGCAGCAGTGATAATTTCAGGGAGTCTCAGGCCGGCTATGACCTTACCGAAGGCAAACTGTGGAAATATTCTGTTTCTTCCGCGCTCCTGGCCCAGGACCTGGCGGAAAAAAGACTCATCAAAAACGTTTCTCTTATATTCACCGCTGCCCTTTTAAAAGATATAGGAAAAGTCATATTAGACACCTATGTAAATGACTCCTTTGAAGCAATAAATAATGCAGTTCAAAATAAAGGTCTTTCATTCATAGATGCTGAAAGAGAAATCCTTGGCATTGACCACGCAGAACTGGGGGCAAAGGTTGCTGAACAGTGGCATTTCAGCCCTCAAATGACAAACATCATCAGATATCATCATAGTCCGGATAAGGCCCCGCCAGATGACCTGTCTATCCCTGTTGTTTATTTAGCGGATTCAATCTGCATGATGATCGGGATTAGCGGAGGTGCCGACGGGCTTGCCTACACCTACTCTCAGGACGCTATGGATCGGCTGCATTTTTCCGAAACCGATATCCAGATTACCATAGCTGATTTCTGGGGAAAGCTTAAGGATGTTGAAGAATTAGTCAAATTATCAGGAGGAGAATAGGATGGCATTCAATATTTTGGTTGTTGATGACTCTTCTTCCATGAGGGCGATCATAAAAAGGATAATCAAAATTTCCGGCTTTAATGTTGGGGAATTTATGGAAGCAGGAGATGGAAAAGAGGCCCTTGCATTACTGGCAGATGAATGGGTAGATCTTGTTTTATCCGACATAAATATGCCCAATATGAATGGGATGGAATTGATAGCCGAGATGAAAAGAAATGAGGACCTGAAGTCAATTCCAGTAGTAATGATTACAACTGAAGGAAGTGAAAAATCAATTCAAAAGGCTATAGAATTAGGAGCAAACGGCTATATAAAAAAGCCGTTTACTCCCGAGGACATAAAAAAGACCTTAGGCGGCATAATGGAGGTGGATGAAGATGGACAAAGAGAAAATGATGAAGACGATGAGGGACTCGATTTCTAATGTGCTTGAAACCATGTTTTATCAATCAGTACAATTTACGGATTCCAAACACACCCTGAAGGAATGGTTTTCCGGCATGCATCCGTTAATCGGGGCAACCCTCAGTTTTAATGGCTCACCTCCAGGCACATTTTATCTCATCTTTCCTGTTGATCTTGTTACGGATATTACTGCAAACTTTTTGGGTATCGACGAGGAAGAGATAAACGAAGGACAAAGAATAGATACGGTAAAAGAGGCCCTTAACATGATCGGAGGGCATATGCTTTCAATTATCGATAAAACAGGTGACTTCAAATTAGGCATACCTGAGTTGACCGAAGGGGACGACCTTATGGAGAACAAACTTGAAGACCTGAAGTTCGATACTATTTTTATTGAAACAGAGAATAACCGCATAGTATCCGGGATCATGTTTTAAATTCTGTGAGGAGTGATGGGAAATAAAATAAGAGTACTGGTAGTTGACGATTCGGCTGTGGTCAGGAAGGTTTTCAGTGAGGAACTTTCCCGGGAGAAAGATATAGAGGTAATCGGCACTGCACCTGATCCTTATGTTGCCAGGGACAAGATAGTGAGCCTGAAACCTGATGTTATAACCCTGGACGTTGAAATGCCAAGGATGGATGGGCTCACCTTTCTCAAAAAACTGATGAAACATTATCCTCTACCGGTAATTATAATCAGTTCCCTGACAAAAAAAGGGGGTAAACTTGGCATGGAAGCCTTATCACTCGGGGCATTAGAGGTTATGTCAAAACCATCGAGCTCCTATTCTGTTGGTGAGATGAGCGTCCAGCTGGTTGATAAAATACGGGCTGTAGCAAAACTGAAAGTGAGTTCAAGAAGAGGAAAAACTTCTAATAAAATCGCTCCGGTAAAAATAACATCAAAGGCCTTGTCCAGGACGACCAATAAGGTGATCGCAATCGGCGCCTCCACGGGGGGAACAGAGGCATTGAAGGTTGTATTAACAGCAATGCCTCCTAATGCCCCGGGCACCGTTGTTGTGCAGCATATGCCTGCAAACTTTACCACCTCCTTTGCTGAAAGACTTAATGAATTGAGTGCCATGACGATAAAAGAGGCCG
>Ga0233412_10000537_pt1 | contig 21816 bp, 35 predicted proteins | sample Na_anoxic_4_MG_FD_180667 | JGI IMG/M metagenome (GOLD analysis project Ga0233412, IMG submission 180667) | Seawater microbial communities from Saanich Inlet, British Columbia, Canada - Na_anoxic_4_MG | ecosystem: Environmental > Aquatic > Marine > Inlet | place: Canada: British Columbia...
TGGACTGGTTCTGACTACGGCGGTACTGCCACGGACCTTCACGTTGGATATGAAGGTGAACTGGGTGAATCTGCTTCCTACTACATTCAAGGAGGAGCTACTGTAGTCTCCCCTGATGGTGCTGAAAGTGACACTGTTCCTTCTGGTAAGGCAGGTCTCGGTCTTGCACTGACTGATGCACTGGGTGCATATGGTGAAGTATCATTCGTTGGTTCAGGTGACTCTGACATCGACCGTGGTTATGGAACTAAGTTGGGTCTGAAGTATTCCTTCTGATATAGACATATAGACATCTAGATGTTCGGGGATCCTGACGAGGATCCCTTTTTTATGATTAAAAAATTGTTATTAAATTTATGAAACTCAAAGCAATTGCAGCAGTTGTTGCTGCCACTCCATTGATGGTGGCATGTGGTTCGGGAGAAAGCACTACATTCAGACTTGATGCAGCAGGTGCTACATTCCCTGCACCATTATATCAAGCATGGTTTCAAACTATGGCAGGTGAAACCGGCAATCAAGTAAACTATCAAGCAGTTGGTAGTGGATCTGGTGTCCGTCAGTATATGGCTGGCACAGTTGATTTTGGTGCCAGTGATGGTGCTGTAAGTGATGAGAAGCAGGACATTCCAATGGTTCACATTCCTATGATTGGTGGTGCTATTGTTCCTGCATACAACTATCCTGGTTGTGAAGTCAAGATGACACAGACACAACTTGCTGATGTATATCTTGGTAAGATTACTAACTGGTCTACCTTTGGATGTGAGAGTAAAACTATCGTTCCTGTATTCCGTTCTGATGGTAGTGGCACCACAAAAGGTTTCACTAACTCACTATCAGCATTCTCTCCTGAATGGAAAGAGAATGTCGGCACAGGTAAGGCAGTAAAGTGGCCTGCTGGTGTTGGTGGTAAAGGTAACTCTGGTGTTGCCGCACAAGTGAAGCAAGTTCCTGGTGCTATTGGTTATCTAAACTATGGTTATGTGAGTAGTGGTAAGTTTCAACAAGTATCCTTACAAAACAAGGAAGGTAACTATGTCAAAGCAAATGCTGAAACATCTGCTGCTGGTTTGAGTATGATTGTACTGGACGACCAACTTCGTGGTGCTGATGCTAACCCTGCTGGTGCCAATGCATACCCTATTGTCTCCCTTACTTGGATTCTAGCGTACCCCGAGTCTAAGACTGGTGTGAAGGAAACTCTTCGTTATATGTTGAGTGAAAAAGCACAATCAATGTCTGATGGACTTGGTTATGTTTCACTGCCTGAAGACTTGAGACAGAAAGCACTTGCTGCTGTTGACAGTATCAATTAATATTAGTATAGTGGGAGACTATCGTCTCCCTTTTTTATGAAAAAGAAAATCAAAAAGTCGGAACAAAAAATTGCAGACTGTGATAACATCTATGATATGATTGAGATACTACAGAGTCGTATTGAGGTAATAGAAAATGAACATATGCAATTGATTCGTAAGATGGGAGAACTAAATAGTCGCGTAGACGACTTTTCTGCAAATGAAAATTAATCTTTGGTACTCTAAGAGTATGAGTCAATGGAGATGGACTCTCTGTGAAGAATTTAAGAATGGTGTTACGAAAGTAGAACAACATGCCGGACAACGTGAGGAACTGCGAGATGCAATGAATGATGTTGCCAATACAGTAGAGTATATGTTAGATGATAAATAACTGAAAACTGAAGACGTATAAAGAATTATACAATGGAAAATATAAAGATTAGATGTCGTTCCTGTGGAAAGGAATTGGAAGGACATCCAAGTAAGACAGTTTCTTGTGGTTGTCCGAATATGGCAACTATTCGTGGTGATAGGATTTCGGCAGTTGACTTTTCAAATATTGTTATGTTAAACTCTTATCAACCTAAAAATAAAAAAGGAGTTCTTTCGACGGAAGATATCTTATGGCAGGAACAAAGAAAGCAACGCAAAGTTCGTAAAATGAATTTTGAGATTCGTTAATATTAGGAAATCAAAATAAGTTGACAGATACGAATTAGTAACTATTATAGCTAATATGTATTTCAATCTAAAAAACCATGGACGAGCACACCTATAATAACTGGGTGAAAGTCAAAGAGACTTTTGAGTCATCTGGAAGTACCAATAATTTCTTTTATCAGAGAGCATGTGCTATAGTTGGTGGAGCACCAGATCCTATTGATAAAATGATTAAACAAGATAATGGAACATCGAATAGATGAAATAAAATCAGAACATTATGTCACTCAAAAAGAGTGTCAGGAGATGATTAACGATGCTATTCGGAGACACAATAGAAACGCAGGTATTATCAGCATGTGTGTTGGGTGGGTTGTCTTATGTTTATTTGCTGAGGGCCTTCTCAGATTAATTGGTGTTATTCCACCATTATTACCATGGTTACAAATTAAATTGTAGGAGAATTTTATGAAAGTTGGAATGATTGGTTTGGGTCGTACTGGTGAAGGTATGTCCCGTCGTATGATTGAAAAGGGAATTGAAGTTTGGGGTTATAGTAGCACTAACTATGAGAATGCCTGTGGACAATATGAAGCAGGATACATTAGTGGATGTGTAACTTCTTTAGAGTATCTTGTACAAGCAGTTAAATCTGATGGTCTTAGATACACTAGTGCCGGAAAAGTTCCTGGTATCTTTCAAATTACTCTTCCAGAGCAAAAGGCAGAAGACACACTTGATGAGTTACTACCATTACTTGAGGAGGGTGATATTATTATTGATCATAGTACTACAGACATAAGAAAATGTCAGGAACTGGAACTGTACTGTTCTAAGTTAGGTATTTTATATATTTTCTCTGGGGTATATGGAGCACATGTTGCTATTGATGCTTGTTCTAAAATTTTCCAATCACTATCACCAGGAAATATAATATGACTTTAGCAGATGTCTTACTCTGGGGAACAATACCCTTTCTATGTACCACCATTTATTTCGGGCACAGAAAAGGTGAAAATGTCTACTATGAAAGTGACAAATATGACGGAAATGGAACAGCGCATTAAGATGAGGTATGCGTTTGCCATGTCTTCATTTGGTAGAATGTTTACACCAAATAAAATTACATATGAGATGAGATTATTATGTGAAGAGTGGTCTGAAGACATGAATAAAATTCCACCTGCTAAAGATTTATATCAAGTTGATCGTTACTTTTTAGAACTATGGAAAACATGGTCATTACCTTCATAGTATTTTATTCTTTATTCGGTTTATTTCTTTTTATCCTTTCAATTTTACAAGAGTAATGTTACAGTTTGCTAGGTTTTGCGGAACAGTATTAAACAATCCATGGGGTTGTGGATTCTTGGCATGGTGTCTTATCTTCGTCCCTATTATGGGAATGTGGGCAGTCCACAAATACAACTGGCAGCATTGGGCACCATTTGACAGAGGGCATCAGAGGTAGTATAATATATGAGTTGAGAAATCAACTGCGGTGTTCCCCTTTGGTAGGTTCAGGAGCAGCGGCGATAGGAACCTACTTTTACTTGACTACATAATCACAACACCTTATAATACACAGGTAATCAAAACGGACAATGGCACTGACTGAAAAATTCAAGACCAAGGATTTAGATATCCTTCGTAATGCTGCAAAAGGTGAAATTTTCTTAGATGTAAAAAGTCCAAAATTATTTAAGAAGGTTCGTAAATATTATGAATCTAATGGAGTAATTTTTTCTGGTGATCCACTTGATGATTATGAAATTATGATGGACTGTTTGTATTCTGATCTAAAAATTTCTGTTGAGGTTGTTTGATTGTAGTCATGGAGAGACTTGAAAAACCCTGGTGGAGTCATTATGACCCTTTTATGAGTTTACGGCATCTCTCAAATGCCGTTGGTGCGGGTGGGTTACTACCGTCCAGTTTCTTGCTTCTGGTCAAAGAGCAAGTGGCGTGCATGGCAAGACCTTATAAGGAGAGTTGCATAAACTCTCCTTTTTTGGTATAATATTATAATGATACTATAGTATATGAAAGTTTCTTTAATCACTGGTATTACAGGGCAAGATGGTTCATACTTAGCAGAACTTCTCCTTACAAAAGGATATGAAGTTCATGGTATTGTGCGTCGTGCTTCTTTAATTAATACACATAGAATTGATCACATTTATGATCAGTTGAAACTTCATTATGGTGATTTGACAGACTCTACGAACTTGGTTAGGGTTATTCAGCAGGTTCAACCAGATGAAATTTATAATCTGGGAGCACAAAGTCATGTAAAGGTATCATTTGAGATGCCTGAGTATACGGGTCAGACAGATGCTATTGGCACCCTGAGAGTGCTTGAGGCAGTCCGTTTGCTTGAGATGGAAGATAGGGTTCGTATCTATCAAGCATCCACCAGTGAACTTTATGGACTGGTACAAGAAACTCCACAGACTGAAACTACACCTTTCTATCCACGTTCTCCTTATGGTGTTGCAAAACTCTACGGGTACTGGATAGTAAAGAACTATCGTGAGTCATATGGAATGTATGCTTGTAGTGGTATTCTTTTTAATCATGAATCTCCAAGACGTGGTGAAACTTTTGTAACTCGTAAGATTACAATCGGTCTGAAAGCAATCTCTGAAGGAAAGCAAGAGTGTTTGTATCTAGGAAATCTTGATGCACTTCGTGATTGGGGACATGCTAAAGATTATGTTGAAGCAATGTGGTTAATGCTTCAACAAGAAGAACCCGAAGACTTTGTGATTGCTACTGGTAAACAATATTCAGTTCGCAAGTTTGTTGAGGAATCAGCACCCTATTTCGGAATGCAAATTACCTGGAGAGGTGAAGGATTGGATGAAATCGGATATGATATATTTACTGGAAAAGAGGTCATCAAAATTCACTCTAAATATTTCCGACCTGCTGAAGTTGAAACTTTATTAGGTGATGCCACTAAGGCAAAGGAAAAACTGGGATGGAATCCTAAAATTTCTTTTAAAAAATTGGTTGAGGATATGTGTAATCATGAATAGTCAGAGTCGAATTTATGTTGCAGGTAATACTGGATTGGTAGGATCTGCAATTGTTCGTATGCTTCATATGAAAGGGTATACGAATATCTTATCAACACCATCAAAACATTTTGATCTTCGTCGTCAAGTTGATGTTGAGAGGTTTTTTGAAATCAATGAACCTGAATATGTTTATCTTGCAGCTGCAAAGGTTGGTGGTATTGGTGCAAATAAAGATTATCCTGGACACTTCATCTATGATAATCTGATGATTCAGTCGAACATCATTCATACCGCACTTAAGTTTGGTGTTAAAAAACTTCTGTTCCTTGGATCTTCCTGCATCTATCCAAAGATGTGCGAACAACCAATCAAAGAAGAATACCTGATGACAGGTCCTTTGGAACCAACTAATGATGCTTATGCTATTGCTAAGATCGCTGGTATCAAGATGTGTCAGGCATATCATCAGCAGTATGGATTCAATGCAATCTCTTTGATGCCTACGAATCTCTATGGTCCTAATGATAACTTTGATTTAGAAACATCTCATGTTTTGCCTGCGATGATTGCAAAGTACCATTATGCAATCACGGAAGGATATACTATTGATATGGGTGGTCCTTGGTGGCCAACTGTGCAACTTTGGGGTGATGGATCCTCAAAACGTGAGTTTCTTCATGTTGATGATCTTGCCGAAGCTTGCTTTACATGTATGAAATATTATGATAGTCCTGAACCTATTAATGTTGGAACTGGTGAAGATGTTACTATTAAAGAACTTTCGAATATAATTTCTGATATCGTAAAATATCCTGGTGAAACAATATGGGATACTTCTAAACCAAATGGAACTCCAAGAAAACTCTTGGATGTGACTAAAATTAAGTCTCTTGGATGGACTCCAAGAATTTCTCTCAAAAACGGAATTGAAAAAACTTATGAGTGGTATGAGAAAAATGGATAAATTTATACCAGTATATAAACCATCAATAACTGATCTTGAAAAAAAATATGTGAATGATTGTTTGGACAGCTCTTGGATTTCTTCTAAAGGTAAATATGTAAATTTTTTTGAAAAATCTTTTGCAAAAAAGACTGGCGTAGAATATGCAACAAGTGTTTGTAATGGTACAGTTGCCTTACACTTGGCACTTCTTTCTCTTGGTATTGGACCTGGAGATGAAGTCATTGTTCCTACATTTACATATATTGCATCTGTAAATGCAATTGTATATTGTGGTGCTACTCCTGTTTTTGTTGATTCGATAGAAGAAACTTGGCAAGTAGATCCAGAAGATATTGTAAAGAAAGTAACTTCTAAAACAAAAGCAATTATGGTTGTTCATTTGTATGGACAACCTTGTGATATGAATTCAATTTGTAAAATTGCAAAAGAGAATGATATATTTCTTGTGGAGGATTGTGCTGAAGCTTTTGGTAGTTATTATAGGGAAACGCATGTTGGATCTTTTGGAGATATTTCCACTTATAGTTTTTTTGGAAATAAGACTATAACTGCTGGTGAAGGTGGTATGGTTGTTACCGACAATGAAACTTTATACCGAAGGGCACTTCATTTAAAGGGTCAAGGTCTTGCAGAACATCGACAATATTGGCATGATGTTGTTGGTTATAACTATAGAATGACTAACATTGCATGTTCTATTGGTCAGGCACAACTTGAAAGATCTGATCAGTTGATTGCAAAGAAAAGAAAGATTGCGGATTACTATCACTCTGCTTTTGAAGGAACTCATATTAAAACACACAAAGAGCAACCAGATACTACTCATAGTTATTGGATGAATAGTATTATTCTTGACTGCAATCAAGAACAAAGAGATGAGTTTAGAAAGTATTTGACTGAGAGGGGTATAGATACAAGACCTTTGTTCTATCCCGTACATACTATGCCTATGTATTCTCATAGGTATCAATCTCACAGAGTATCTGAGGATATAAGTAGACGAGGATTTAATATTCCAAGTTATCCGGATCTTACAGATTCTGAATTAGAATACATAGTAAAAAATATACTGAGATTTCAAATATGTTAATTGATGATTTTTTTATTGATGGTAAATGGGATGTTGAATATCCTGGCATGTCAACTTTTGAAATATTAAATATTTTTGGTGATGGTGGAGAGTCTTCTATATGTCTATTAGAAAGGAAGTAAATTTTTCTTTTGATTTTGTAAAAGAAATTGTAGATCAAAATGAAAATTTAAAAAGAACGTTTAGATATTTTTATTCTAGAGATGAAAGATGTTTTGATAATCACTTATATCATGTTATTTTAAATAATCCAGAACCAGTTGGGTATGGACATTTAGACTACGAAGATGGTAAAATGTGGTTAGGTATGTGTGTCTTTGATACTTATGTTGGAAGAGGATATGGAAAACTAATTTTTAAGACACTTATATATAATAGAAAAAATCATAGTCTACATTTGACAGTAGATAAAGATAACTTTAAAGCAATAAATCTTTATTTGTCTAATGGTTTCAAGATTTATAAACAAACCGAAAAAATTTTTTACTGTAAATTTAATTAATCATGGCTGATACATTTGGATCTTTAATAGACAAACTTACTACTGTTGATTTAAAGATGTGGAATAACCAAGAGTTGCTCTATGAAATTCGTAGAATGACTTTTGAAGAATATAAAGCAAAGTATTTTGATACTGAAGAAGGTGCTGAAAATCTTTGGAAGTGTTTGAAAAAATGCTGTGACCTTAATGCCCAAAGAAATCAACTAATTGATGAAGTTGATGAAAAACTTATAGAAATTGTTAAATCATCTTTATCTGGCGAAGATTTAGATTCTGGAAAATTTATTCAAAGAAAACATAAAACTTATTGAGAACTATGAACTATGACTAATCCTAAATTTTGGCCCGAAGAAGGACATTTAAATATTGATCAATATAATTTTGTAAAAGATTTATTGTCTGGTAAAAAAATTGAATATGTTTTGGAGACCGGATTTGCAACAGGAAGATCTGCATTATCTGTTCTTAACAACTGCAAAAATCTTAAAAAAATGATATCTATTGATATTAATTTTGATTATAGATCTATTAGTAGACAAATGTTAGAAATTTTGGAAAAAAAATTTCCAGTTTTTTCTGGATTTGAATCTGATTCAAAGTCTGCATTAACTGATGAATTTTTTAAGGAAAATTATCCTGAGGGTATTGATTATTGCTTAGTAGATGGAGATCATACTTATAGTGGTTGTCTTAGAGATCTTGAATTAATTCTTCCACATATGAAAACTGGATCGATTATATTAATTGATGATTATATGTCTGGACCTCCAAATGGATGCAATATTCCAGAAGTTACATCAGCATGTGATGATTTTTATTATGAAAATTCTTCTTTGGTGGAGAAAGATCGGTGGAATAATCAAGGAAAAGGATTTTGTATTTTTACTAAAAAATAATGAGAAAGTGTCACTTTAGTATTCTTTATAATGAACTTCCATTTTTAAAACAAAAAATAAATTTTTTATATGATAATTTTGATCAGTTAATTTTTTATGATTTAAATGTAGGAACTCCAAATCCTCATTTTTCTAAGGATGGATCTCATGAATTTATAAAGTATTATCCAGATCCAGACAATAAAATTACTCTGATTGAAAAAAAAGGTCTGTCTGACGTTACTAATTTTAAGGGAGATGGGTCTATTGAAAAACAAAAAATGTTTGCAGTTGGATCATCTTATGTTTGGGACGATATTGACTCTTTTTGGTGTTTTGATTTAGATGAATTTTTTCATAGGTCATTGCTTCAAAAAGTTGATGATATTTTTGAAAAAAACTTGGAAGTAAACTCTATTGAATTGGATCACTATGTTTTTTTGAAGGATCAAGAAACAATTATTGTTGATGGACAATCAGACAGATGGAAGTTTTATTCTAGAATAGCAAGACATAAACCAGGAAATGTTTATGGACATTGTACTATTTCCTCAGAGTATTTAAATACTTACAAAGTAGAAGATGAGTCATGCTATCATTTTGCATGGGTAGGTGAAAATAGGGTAAAGAATAAAATTAATCACTATACAAAACCACCAACAGGAAGTTCTAATAATATTCCACTATATGAAAAATGGTCTAAAAATGTTTGGAATAAGTTTGAAGATTTTAAGACAGAAATAAAATCTGATGAAATTTTTGGGTATCCTAATATGCACCCATCAATACCTAAGGGACTTAAAAAATATTGCGGGAACTATCCTGACTATATAAATTTGAATAAAATGATTGGTGAATTAAATCGAATGAATGAAGCAGTTGTTCTTTCTCATTTAGGCATGGGTGATATGATTGGAATTAGTCCTGCGGTTAGACATTATTGTAAAAAATATGATGAGGTTTATATTTTTTCGAAAGAAAAAAATTCAAAAAACGTTTTCTCTTTATATGATGATGTTCCTAATTTAAACATTATAACTATTGATAATGATTCGACTTTAGAGTTGCAACAGATTAACTTCTATTTAAATGAACTTGGAAGTAATTTAGATTTGATTAGTTCTGGTTTATATAAAAAAGAACGATCAGATTTTACAAATCTTCCTGATAATTTTTACGATGATTTTGATTTAGATTATTCTGTTTATGGAGAAGAATTTAATCTTCCTAGTAAAATCCTTGAAGATAAAAGATACTTAGATCTTTTAGATGATGTTGATTATAACTTTATTGCTGGGACATCATCTACAAAAGATATTACTGAAGAAATTTTAGAGTCAATTAAAGATAATCTTTTTATAGTCAGTCCTTCCAAAAATGTATATAGTGAAGAAGATCCTAGGTATCAGTTAGCAGAAAAATTTTTAAATCTTCCTCTATTTGATTACACAAATATTATCAAAAATGCAAAAGGTGTATATTTGATTGATAGTTCTTTTTCACTATTATCCAAGTTTGTTGCATCAAAAAACTCCAAGAAAGTTTTGTATAATAGAAGTGGTTATGATTTATCCTCAAACTTTTTCTCTGATTGGGAAGTGGTGAAATGAAAGATTTTAATCAATATGAAATGAGTGATTGGATTTCTAGTAAACTGAAATCTAATCAATCTTTTTCCTGTGTGAGACTTGGACACACTGAATACGAAATAATAAATAATGTTTTGAGGGGTGAAAGAATACCAGACAGATGGATTCATTATACTAATACTGCGGGCATATTCCCCCATACTGAAGAGTTCTGTAGAAATCAATACTATCCCAAGATTGATATATCTTTAGATACTGCTGATGCAATAGGTCAACCTGGAGTATCTTCTAAAACATTTTCTCCACATTTTCGGGAGAAGTATTTAACTGATAAGATTGGTTTTATTGAATGTAGATTTTTAGACCCAATATACCTCATAGATTATGATGATCCATGGACAAAGTATCTTAAAGGTAAAAAAGTATTAGTTATTAATTCTAGTGTGTCTAGCATTGAGAAGCAGTGGAATATTATTGATGATATTTGGGGGGATAATCTGGAAAAAATATGTCCATTCGATTTGGTTGAGGTTATAAGATCTCCATTACCACCAAGTATATGTGGTGGAGAAATCTATTACAATGACAAGAAAATGGAGAATTGGATAGAGTCATCTGAGATGATTTGTGGTATGATAGATAATGTTGATTTTGATGTTGCATTAGTTGGTGCTGGTGCATATGCACCAATCTTATCTTCTTATATAAAGAATAAGAATAAGTCTGTGATAACAACTTGTGGAGCAACTCAACTATTCTTTGGAGTAAAAGGTAAACGTTGGTCGAAGAATAATGCTAAACACTGCGAAGTATTTAATGACAGTTGGATATATCCAGTTGATGGAGACCTTCCATTGAACTTAAAATTCTTTGAGTCATTTGAAGGTGGCAATGCATATTGGTAAATTTATTAAGTAAAAAAATGTATTATAGTCAGTGTGGTGAAGACAAGTTTCTCTATGAAAAATACTTCAAAGATGATGAAACTAAAAATGGGTTTTTTATTGAGTTGGGTGCAATGGATGGAGTTACTTATAGTAATACTCTTTTCTATGAAAAGCAACTTGGATGGAATGGGGTACTTATTGAACCTCAAGTTCAAATGTTTAAACAATTAGAACAGAATAGACCTAAGTGTTATAACTTTAACTATGCTATCTCTGAAGTAGATGGTGATGTTGTTTTCACTGGTCATTATGCAGTAGGTGGAATTGATTTGGATATGACTGAGTGGTATAAAAAAGATCACCATTGGTCGGATAAAGACAAGTATATTGTCAAGTCAAAACCAATTAAAAGTCTCTTGAAAGATGTACCAATCACAAAGGTGGATCTATTTTCTATTGACGTTGAGGGTGGTGAGTTATCTGTATTGAATACTTTTGACTGGGAGATTCATGTCAGACTTATACTGATTGAGATGACAAAGTATGACCCAGAAAGAAATGATAAGATTAGAAAACTCTTGATTGAGAAAAATTTTGTCTTTGCTGATAAAGTGGCTGCTAATGAAGTTTGGGTGAATAAGGAGGACCTGCGATGAATATTCAACCATTTATTTTTAACTGGAAAGGGCAGTTCGAAAAGACCTGCCAAAAAGAAGAGCAACTGAAAAAAATTTTTGATAAGGTTATTGTCATCAATAGTGATGATACCAACGAAAAACCTGAGTGGATTAATGTTGGGGATGACTATTATTTTACTGACCAGTTTTTGAAGGCAGTAGAAGTCTTTGATGGTGATGTGATGTTTCACATTCAAGCGGATGCAAGTTATGATGACTTTGAATCTCTTATAGGGGATGCCAAGAAATACTATGATGAGTATGAGTGGGGAGTGTATGCTCCTAATGTAGATTACACATGGTATACTTCTCAAAATACTGATATTGAATCACTAAAATCATCACATTTGAATATTAAGATGGTTTCTGATCCTGACTGCACTTGTTGGTTCATACATAAAGATGTTATTGACGATTTTAAAAATCGAAACATTGATATGAGTGATCAAAAAATGGGATGGGGTATTGACATTTCTATTTGCGGATTATCTTTTCTTAGGGGAAGACCTGTAATAAGAGATTATAATCATACAGTAGATCATCCTCCTGGAACAAACTATAATAAAGAAGTTGCTGCAAATGAGATGGGTATTCTTTGGAATCGATTAGATGATGATATGAAACAAGTTATTTCATACATCAAAGGAGATAGAGAAAAACTTCAAAACTATTTTCAATGAATAAAATTATTTCAATAAGTGTATGGGGAAACAACCCTCAGTATTGTATTGGTGCTATTAAGAATGCTAATATAGCAAAGAAACTTTTGCCAGATTGGAAGTGTAGAATATTTGTAGATTATACAGTTCCAATTGAGTATCAAAAACAATTGTATGATATGGATAATGTTGAAGTTGCAGAGGTCAATTCTAAAGGAATATTTGGTGCCTTCTGGAGATTTTACTCAATGTTTGAAAGTGATGATAATATCACTATTTCCAGAGATAGTGATTCTAGAATTTCGGAAAGAGAAGTGCGTTGTGTAAATGAGTGGATTGAGAGTGGTAAAAAGTTTTCAATTATAAGGGATCACGAACGACATTATGATTGGCCAATTCTTGCTGGTATGTGGGGTATGCGTGGATGTTTAGATGAATCGTTTTTAGACAAAATGAATCAATATTCAAATAAACATTTTTATACATCAGATCAAATTTTTCTGGCAAAAGAAATATGGACATTAGCGGAAAAAAATTCTATGATCCATGGATTCAAAGAAGTTGAATGGATGAAAGAATCTAGAGATGTTGACAACTTTATTGGTCAAGGATATAATGAAAATGATAAACCAATTTATACTTCTGATGGTATAAAAATATGATAGTTAAATTTATTGAGAGTATTCAAATAAAATTATGGGAGATATTTGCAGAATTGGAATACATTTCATATCCATGGAAAACGATTTCTCCACCACAGTGGGCTGTAGAAAGATATAGTCTCAATCAGCAGAATGAAGATATTTTGGATGATGGATATTATTATGATTGGATAAAATCACATGATGAAAAAATTAATAAACTTCAAGAGGATATAATTTATATTTTTGCAAAAATAGAAGAACTGAAAAAAAATGGATAAAAATAAATCGGTTTTCAAAATTAAAGGACTTCCTCCAATTTACTGGTTAAATCTGGATGCAGATGCTCATCGTCGTGAGTATATGGAGGAACAGTTTGAGTACTGGCAGATTAAAAATCATACTCGTATTTCTGGATATGATGGAAGGACTGATGATGTGTGTGAGCATATTACAGGAATTGCCCCAGATAAGGTATCAACAAATGAATTGGGATGTTGTTTGTCTCATTTGAAAGCAATTAAACATTTTTATCAAGAAACTGATGATGAATATTGCCTCATCTTTGAGGATGATGTTGTTTTAGATATTGCAAAATATTGGAATTTTTCCTGGAAAGATTTTGTAGCAAAACTTCCATACAATTGGGACTGTGTTCAATTGACTACTATTTGTACTGGAAATATTCATGTTTGTCTTCATCATTATTTTATTAATGATTTTTCTGCTGCGGCATATTTGATTACAAGACATCATGCATCTAAAATTGTCAAGAACCATGTGCGTGGTGATAAATTTAAATTGGATAATGGTATCAAACCTCGTGCAGTTTCTGAAGATACTGTTTTTGGATCTGGAGTCACATATTCAATTCCTATTTTCTTATATCGTCTTGATTTAGGATCTGCTATTCATCCAGAACATATTGACATTTACCATAGAGGAAGTTATAATGCCTTGGAAAATTTTTGGAAAACTAATGGATGTGAAATGTCTTTGGACCAATTTATGACATATGATCCATACCTGAATAGAATTAGTGAACATTCTCCAAATACCCAATAAAAGGTTGACAAGACTTTATGTTTCCTATATAATATTGTAATGTTTCTTAACAAAACTCAAATGACTGTAACAACCGAAGACGGTGGACGCACAAACATGTGGGCTACCGAACCCCGCATGTTTGTTGATCCCTCTTATACTGAGGCATATGGTCTTGAGACACATGCAGAACGTGCAGAGAAACTCAATGGTCGCACGGCAATGATTGGATTTGCTGCTGCCCTGATTTCTTATGCCACGACTGGTAGTGTGTTCTTTTTTGGACTTTTCGGTTTCTGAGCACTTGACAATGTATCAAATCTTGTTTACAATGACCAGTATTGCCTTCTTCGTATTGTTGGCATATTCCATCGAAAAATTATCTGAAACTTACTAATGTCTTTTAATATTACTCTCCGCACTCCAGATGGTGCTGAAACCACTGTCACTTGCGAAGATGATCAATACATCCTTGATGCAGCAGAGGAAGGTGGAGTTGATTTAAACTACTCTTGCCGTGCCGGTGCTTGCTCTTCTTGTGCAGGTAAGATTGTATCGGGTACAGTAGATCAAAGTGATCAATCATTCTTGGATGATGATCAAATTGAAGAGGGATTTGTACTCACTTGTGTTGCATATCCAACTTCTGATGTTATACTTGAAACTGAACAAGAAGAAAACCTCTACTGATGCACGGAAGTCTTGAACCAGAAGATCGAGTAATGGACACTCCATCTGTTTATGAACAAGTTGCTTCTCTTGCCCAAAAATATGGGTGGGAAGAAGGTGATGATATTGTAGTTGAAATGGCAGGAACTCAAGTTTCTGGTATTGATGTAGGTGAAGTGTATAACAAGAAATGGCAATCACCTATTGGAACTCGTAAGTGTAACAAAGAGGCATTTATTGTTATCAAAAATCTCTCAAGAGATCCTTTTGAGTCTTCTAAACCTATGGATAGAGAGCACAAACCTCAACATCCATATGAACCAGTAAAGAATGTTTAATCCAAATCAACTCTATGATGATATGGAGAGACTAAATGCCCTATACGAAGAACTCTGCTGGGCACATGATGATGAATTAGTATTCACTCATGAAAATGGTAGAGTCATTATTTACAACAAAACACAGGAGAAAACAAATGAACGAAAGAGCAGAACGTATTAATGGTTGGGCAGCAATGATCGGAGTCATTGCCGCAATGGGATCATATGCCCTTACCGGCGACCTAATCCCTGGAGTATGGTAAAATGATGTTATTAGCAACCTTTATGTTGGGTGCTTTTATAATTCATTCCGTATTTGCAGAAGACATTGATGATGATGACCATTTTGATGGTGGTATGTTGATACCAGCACAAAACCCAATTCAATAACAGACAAAAAAGACTTTACTCTATATACTGAGTAGAGTCTTTTTTTATTATATGCCAAAGAATCAATTGAATAAGGATGAACTGATATGCCATGTTCTTAAACTTAAGAATGAAGTTGATACAGAATCGAAATCAGTTTGGCAGAAAGAAAAGGATTTGGCACACAAGTATCTCAATAAGGTGTTGGATCGGATTCAAGAGTATCGATACTAGGGCTTGACGGAACTTTTAAAGACCTGTATGATAGACGGGTCTTCGGGAAACCACCTCAAAACACTCCCAACACGGGGGGGTTGACAGAGATGGGAAACCGTAGTATACTAAATAAGTCAGCAAGTTAAGAAATCAACACATTTCTTAACTGTTCTTAACACCCCTCAAACCAAGACCTCTAGGGTGTCTAAACACGTCTTTCATATCCTAGACTTAGGGTGTCTAGGAAATAGTAACTCCACCATTCCCTGATGGTCTTACTTTTTCGTTCAAAACAATGGCAACAACTCTTTCAAGGCAACAATCTACATCTCCATGGCAGAATTTCTGTGAGTGGGTGACATCAACTAACAATCGTTTATATGTTGGTTGGTTCGGTGTACTGATGATCCCAACACTGTTGGCAGCAACTACTTGCTTCATCGTTGCATTCATCGCAGCACCACCCGTCGATATTGACGGTATTCGTGAACCCGTAGCAGGTTCACTCATGTATGGCAACAACATCATTTCTGGTGCAGTTGTCCCAAGTTCAAACGCAATCGGTCTCCACTTCTACCCAATCTGGGAAGCAGCATCACTCGATGAGTGGTTGTATAACGGTGGTCCTTTCCAATTGGTAGTCTTTCACTTCCTTATCGGCATCTATGCTTATATGGGACGTGAATGGGAACTCTCATATCGTTTAGGTATGCGTCCATGGATCTGTGTAGCATATTCTGCTCCAGTCGCTGCTGCGAGTGCAGTATTCCTCGTCTATCCTTTCGGTCAAGGTTCTTTCTCCGATGCTATGCCTCTTGGTATTTCTGGTACTTTTAACTACATGCTTGTATTCCAGGCAGAACACAACATCCTTATGCACCCGTTCCATATGCTCGGTGTTGCTGGGGTATTCGGTGGATCTCTTTTCTCTGCTATGCATGGAAGTCTGGTTACATCTTCACTCGTTCGTGAGACGACTGAAACTGAGTCACAGAACTATGGTTATAAGTTCGGTCAAGAAGAAGAAACATACAACATCGTCGCAGCACATGGCTACTTCGGTCGTTTGATCTTCCAATATGCTTCATTCAACAACTCACGTTCCTTGCACTTCTTCCTTGCTGCATGGCCCGTTGTTGGCATCTGGTTCACTGCTCTTGGTGTATCCACGATGGCATTCAACCTCAATTGGGGTCCCGTCCTAGCAATTTGACGGTAAACTTTGGGTGAATTGCTGGAAGCCCTCCTAAATGGGTAATCAGCAGCCAAGTCCAAGACGCTTCTTGGAAAGGTTCAGAGACTAGTCGGTTTTCCAAGCGTGGAATGTAATACGACACTAGCGCCCAACATCCTTCTGGGATGAAGATATAGTCCACTCCTTAAAGATGGTAAATTTAAGGGTTCAGTGCAATGGTTTCAACTTTAACCAATCAATCCTTGACCATCAAGGTCGTGTGTTGAACACTTGGGCGGACATTCTTAACCGAGCAAATCTTGGTTTTGAGGTACTCCATGAAAGGAATGCCCACAACTATCCTTTGGATTTGGCAGCCGTTGAAGCAACTCCTGTTGCTCTTACTGCCCCTTCTATTGGTTAATAAAATCAGAGACCCTTTACGGGTCTCTTTTTTTATGCTATAATGGAGTTTAAGATTTTATAAATAGTTAAAAGATTAAACACCATAATGAGAACCACGAAGATTTGTAGAACCTGCACCAAAGAACTTCCTACTTCTGATTTTAGAGAAGGTCGTAGAAGGTGTATGAGATGTGAAACAAAAAATTATTCTGAAAACTGGGCGAGTAAAACTCATATTACTTGCAATAAATGTGGTGTAGAAAAACTGATTTCTGATTATTACAAAGGCCATAAAAGATGTAAGGAATGTTATAGTAAAGATTATAAAGACAAAAAACCTTCCTATGATAATAAAAAGGACTATATGTTGAAATATACCTACGGTGAAGATTTTGGATTAGAGCAATATAAAAACATTTTACGAGAACAGAATGAAGTATGTGCTATTTGTTTTAATCCAAATACTAATGGTAGAAAGGATAGTAATAACCTTTATGTGGACCACGACCATAAGACTGGAAAAGTTCGTGGACTACTCTGTAGTAACTGCAATCGTGCACTGGGTCTGGTAGGAGACAACACCCAAACTCTCCAAAGTATGATAGAATATCTACAAGAGAACTGATATTATGCTGATAAAAAAAGACTGTCTAGAAGGACTTAAAGACATTGAATCGGATTCAGTTGATTGTATTGTCACATCTCCACCATATAATAAGAAAGGATTACTTGGAAAAGTAAAGCAGGGAAATCAAATCTGGGGAAAGTTTAATATTGATTATAATACTTATGGTGATGACATGCCAGAGCAAGAGTATCAGGCATGGATGGTAGCACTTTTAAATGAATGCCATCGTGTAATTAAACCTGACGGTTCTATCTTCTTCAATCATAAACCACGACGACATAAGAATCGTTGTTATCTACCAACAGATTTTATTCGACACAGCACTGCTGAGTTGTATCAACTTATCATTTGGGATCGTCGTAACTCACCTAACATTCGTAATGATGTATTAGTTCCTTGTACAGAACATATCTATTGGTTATGTAAAAAGAAACCAAAAGTATTTCGTGATGCTGTTGATCCTGAATATCGTAGTGAAGTGTGGGTTATTAATCCTGATCGACAGAAACAACATCCAGCACCTTTTCCCGAAAAACTTGTGGAGAATTGTATTAAACTCACTACACAGGAAGGAGACTTAGTTCTTGATCCTTTTATGGGTTCAGGTACAACTGCTGTCGTGTCACAAAATCTTAAAAGAAAATGGATTGGATTTGACATTGACGAAAAGTATGCTAAAATCACTGAAGACAGAATAAATGAAGGTTTAAGTTCATTTTTTGTCTAAATAAATCAACTCATTGGAACTTAATCGTCCTTAGAGTTTTACTCAATTCAATATTCAATCTACGGGAACTTAGTTGTCCCGATATTACATGTCATACGAAGAACAACCCATGGGGTTTGGTAAAAATTCTCATGTTAAAAAGAAATCAAAAACTATTGCCGAACTGTCGAAAGAAGTTTTATATAAGGTAGTTTATGGAATTTCAGGAAAATTACTGAAACCTGAAATTTGGTTTAGAATTATAATTGCAAATGCATTAGTAGGTAAGTATCAGAGGATGCTTTCTAGTAATCAGCTACAATCATACGGTTTGGTTGATATGGAGTTGCTGATTCCTCCCATTATTTCAAGGAGACCTGAACATTTAGGTGAAGAACTTGGAGGAGATCACATTATTGATGGGCAGCACAAACTACTTCTATATTACAATGGCACGAAACTTCTAACTGAAGAACAAGAAAAAGAGCATGGCGGTGTCAATGTAATGATTCTTGAGCACAATGAAGATTCAACTTTGCAAGAAGTTGAAGTAAAAGAAGCAAAACTTTTCAAGGCACTTAACACACTTCGTAAGAAACTCAATCTGGTTGACATTTATCGTGCCGCAGTCTATGAAAATGACGAGACTGCGACTCATGTGCGAAGTGTGATGGAAGGCATCAACGTGCAATATGATAACTTTGGTTCTGAATCTTCTGATGCAAGAAGTGTAGAAACATTCAACCAATTTAATTACACAATCACTGCAGATTATCCACAAAACACCGCTGGTTTGATGCAAATTCAAGGTGGATATGAATTATGGAAGAAAATTTATGGTAAGAAAGATACTACCAAAAAACTATTAAATCTTCATGGAACTGCTTTTAGATCTATTTGTTTTATTGATAGGTTCATCTCCGAAGGATTGACTGGTAAAAAAGCAGAAAAGTTTTATGAGTGGTGTGTAACTGAATTAGCAAAACAGTTCAATCAGAAGAAACTTGTTGAAACATCAAGTTCATTTGATGCACCACGATGGGCACTATATAAAGTCATCTTGAAATATAATGAGATGATGACTAATGAGCATGGTGCTGCTGGTGCTTGTTATGTTATTGGACCAGAAACTCTTTCTTCTGCGATTAAAAACTCTGGAAGAGATGGTAAAGGTGAGGGAAGATTCATGCATCCAGATGAAGATACAATGGTCTTAATGTATGGATTAACTGGAGAACAACTAAAGCAATGGAAAAGGGATGTTATTGAGTTGAGAGACTACTTTAACAGTCTTAAAAAGAAGAAAACTCCCTGACAGTTGAATAAGTGACACAAGGAGCGGCAATGCTCCTTTTTTAATTGTTATAATAGTACTACAAATAAAACGATCTATGCAACTCACTGCTGAACAAGGTTATAAGATTCGTGAAGAATATTCTGTCATCAAAGAGAAACTAGTGTGTGATGCTCATGGTCTTGAGCAGATTGGTGGATCACGCACTAAGATTGACGGACAAGATGCTAATAAGCGTGTCAGTATCAAGAATGCTAGTGGTAGTAGCACCCAGGTGCATCTGACTACACAAAAGCATTTCATGGAGGTTCTCAACATCACAGGAGATTCTGCTGAGTTTGTTAAACATTTCTGCGGTAACAAAGACTATAATTATAACGGTAAGGATCGACGCACTATTAAACAAATTGAAACTCAATATACTGAGGCATTCAAACAGTTTCTTGATACTAACAAGAGTGCTATTGTTGATCTTATTATCAGAAATGGGTTTGATATCACGCATGTGGTGTACAATCACATGCCAACTCAAGAGTATGAGTTGACCTATCAAGAGATCCTTGATAAGATTGAACAGGCAGAGTGGAAGTTCTTGAGTGGTGGCATTCACCTCAAATTAAATGGTAAAACTCTATTCCACTTCCAGCGTGAGGGTAAGCGTAACCCTAGTAATCGTTACAATGTTCTTTGGCACATCCATCTCAATCTTTTTTTATGTGTAAGTATAAACTCGTAGGCATAAATTTTTGTTTCCTAATTGTATTGATTTACACACAAATCATCTATATAGTGGTAGAATTGGAGAGTTGAGAAAAGTGTAACTAAGTCGATTTTTATTATGAGTAAATTTATTTGTGGAGGTTACTGTGCATAATCTTATATCCTATAATCAATTAGCAGGATGGAAAGAAAGTTTTAAAAGATTTGGTAAAACCCTAGATAGGAGCATAGAGGAATCAGATCTAATTAATGATTATTATAATTGTCTAATTGAGTGTGATGATAATCAGTCATCATGTAAACGTATATGTCGGGAGGTTCTTAGGGAATAATGCATATGGTCTTATTTAAATATTAATATATTAAGGACTCTTGGGGAGTCCTTTTTTTGTGGAAAGCACTTGACACCTCACCCGTAATGCCTTATAATGAATTCGAACACAATTTCAGACACCTCTCAAAAAATTAAATGAAAACCAAAGTATTTTTGTCTACTCTTGCAATCCTCGGAACTCTAACCACTCCTGTTTTTGCATCTGGTCAAACCATTAAAAATGGTAACGATGTAGAAAATACTAATCGCAATAAAGTAGAAAATACCAATCGTAACTCCATTGATAATAGCAGCGATAATATCAATCGAAATCGCAATAAGAACGACAACTTTAATAGCAACACTGCTGACAACAGCAATCGTAATCGTAATAGTGCTGATAATACCAACAGCAATAGTCAAGGTCAACTTCAAGGTCAAGGACAGTTGCAGGGTCAAGGTCAACTCCAAGGTCAAGCACAACAAGCTACCTCTGACCAAGGACAAGATCAATCTCAACAAGCTTCCTCCAGTCAGTCTCAAACCTCTGCTAATAACGGAAACTCTCAAGGAACATTTGTTGATGCTTCAAACCGTAGCACCAACACCTATGTTGAACTTCCAGAAGCAGCAGTAGCACCTCTTCCTGTTGGGAATGCTGGTAGTGGTGGTATTGGTGATATTGTAGTTCCTTTGCCTGGTTTCCAAGTTGGTGCTTTCTATTCCAATGATGACAATGCTGGATATGGGAGTGGTACAAGTCGTAATGCTACTGGTGTAACTGCTGGTTTCAGTGTTCCTCTTGGTGCTGGTGAGTTTCGTGAAGCAGCACGTAATGAGGTTCGTCGTCGTGCAGCATCTCAACGGATTCAGTTAATCAAAGAAGCAGTATGGCTTCAGCAAAATGATATTGAAGTCACTGCTGAAGCATTCCCCGAACATTATGCTGCAATGGGTCTTGATTGATATAAAAACTAAATATTAATGTAATAGGGACTCTGAATGAGTCCTTTTTTAATGATCGAATATGAGTAAAAAGAAGAAGAATAAATCACTTTGGAGAGTATGGGCAAAAGCACTTGGA
>Ga0233412_10000538_pt1 | contig 21800 bp, 31 predicted proteins | sample Na_anoxic_4_MG_FD_180667 | JGI IMG/M metagenome (GOLD analysis project Ga0233412, IMG submission 180667) | Seawater microbial communities from Saanich Inlet, British Columbia, Canada - Na_anoxic_4_MG | ecosystem: Environmental > Aquatic > Marine > Inlet | place: Canada: British Columbia...
AACACACAGTAGAACCTCAAATAGTAACGAAAGAAATCCTTTTTATGTGTTTAATGGACAAGAAATACAAAGAATAAAAAGATTAAATAAAGAACAACTCTTAAATGAGATAAAAAAATGGAAATGGAAAAAATAAAATCATATAGTAGTCATGGCCAAGATTTATTCCCATTATATATAATGGGAAATAAACCGGGTTATTGGGTGGACATAGGTGCTCGCACTTTTTATACATCACCTTTCGGAGCAAATAACACACGTCTTTTATATGAAAATGGTTGGCAAGGTCTTTCTTTAGATATTCAAGATTTTCATAGTGAATATAAAAACCTAAAAAACGTACACTTTGAGGTTGTAGATTGTAAAAACAAAGAAAAAATAAAAGAAATTTTTTTAAAACATAACGTGCCTACAATTATTGATTATCTTTCTCACGATATTGATGAATCTAAAACAATAGAGGGTTTAAAAAGTATAGATTTTAATAAATATAAATTTAGGTGTATTACTATAGAAAACGCTTCTTATATTTTTGGGCAGCAAAATAAAATAAAACAAAGAGAGTTTTTAAAGTCCCATGGTTATGTGTTAGCTGGTGAAATAATAGATTTTGAGGATTGGTGGGTTCATCCTGACCTTGTAGATTTAAATAGAGTAAAACATATTGAACGCATTAAAGAAATAACTATCCCATTTACTGGTACTAATAAATTAGAAAGATTAAATAGACTTACATTAAATTTAAAATAATTATATTAAATTTTTATTAGTCACTAAAACCTAAAAAACCACTTAAAAATATGGATAACACAACCAAAATTTACTTCGCTCCAGCTTGGGGTCTTTCAAGTAAACAAATGGTAGATTGGTATAAAAAACAAACACCAAACAGTGACGGTATTTGGGAAAATATTTCGTGTGTGTATGATAAAAAAAACGCTAATTTTATTATTATGCAGGATTCTACTTCTGAAAATATAAATTACGAAAAAACAATATTTTTTGGTAAAGAACCTAACCATATATCAAAACACAGATGTTCTAAATGTTTAAAAGAGTTTCATCACGAAAAGAGTAACACTTGGATGCCACAAGTTTGGTGGTTAGATTTTACTTACGATGAACTAATTAAATTAAAACCAAAAAAAACAAAAAATTTAAGTGTTATAAATTCTATTAAACAATCAACAGAAGGACACAGAAAAAGAGTTTCTTTAATAAATAAATTAACAAAAAAATATCCCGAAGAATTAGAGGTTTGGGGGTCAATAACAAGGGGTAAAGAAAATAAAGGACCATTTAAAACTAAACTACCCCCTAAAAATAAAAAAGAAGGTATATTACCTTATAGATATCATTTAACCATTGAAAATGGTTCATCCCCTTTTTACTTTTCAGAAAAAATAGTAGACCCTTTACTATGCTGGTCAATGCCTATATATTGGGGGTGTAAAAATATAGATAAATTTTTACCTAAAGGCTCCTATATTAATATAGACATCAATAAAAGTGGTGTTGAAGACGAGATAATTGAAATCTCTAAAAGTACACTATTTGAGGAAAATATTGATAATATTGCGGAAGCAAGGGAGTTAATGTTAAATAAATATAATTTATGGCCCACAATAAAATATTCTTTAGAAACAGAAAATATATTAAAAAATGTTTAACCTATCAGTACTTTCACCTTTAAAAATAACAAATGAAAAACAATTTAGTTTATTTTGTGAATGTTTAGAAACTTACAAAGATATCATAGTTAGTGATGGTACGGAATTAATAATAGTTAATGAATCTCCTAAAGAATTTAAAAATAAAGTTAATGATAAACTAATTTCTATTAAACCTAATCTTATAAATTTAAACCAAAAAGGTTTTGTCAACTCTGTTAGAGGTTTAATTGATAAATCTAAAGGAAAATATATAATGTTTTTTTTAGATGATGTGGAAATGGTTTATAACTCAAAAAAAATTTGTGATTCGGTTATTGACTGTATGATTAAAAACCAAAAAATATTACAAGTTAAGATAGGTGGAGGGAAAGTTAGTAATACCCCAAAATCTAAAAACGTTAAGAAATTTTCTAACACCCATAAAAAATTAAATATTAATGAAAGTTTTAATATTTGGTTAAATAAAAATACTGAAGAGTATAAAAATAACAATTATGTAATAACTCATTGGAATTGTATAACTAGGGGTGACTTACTTAGAGATTTTAATAGTAGACTAAAAACAAATACCCCCACATGGGATGGTTTAACTTTAGCCTTTTCAAATACATTTAAGGAAGAGATAAAAAATTACTACACTGGTTGGTTAAACTTACAAAGTTTTATATATCCATGGGGTAGAACTAAATATAATAAAAAAGAGTGGATTCAATTAACTGAATCTTAAAAAAAAATAACATGAATAAGTTACATTTAGGTTGTGGTGATAAAATACTACCCAATTTCACCAATATAGATATAAGACCAATGAAAGGGGTTGATTTAGTTGAAGATATAAGTAATTTAAATCAAATAAATAATGATAGCGTAGAATTGATTTATGCTTGTCACGTTTTAGAACATTTTGGTAGAAGAGAGTATTTAAAGGTTTTATCTAGGTGGTTTGAGGTATTAAAAAGTGGTGGTGTTTTAAGGTTAGCAGTCCCAGACTTCGAAAAAGTAGTTAAACATTATACTGAAAATAAAGATTTAAAAAAAATAATGGGTTTTATGTATGGTGGTCAAACTTATGAACAAAACTACCATTACTGTACTTGGGATTTTAAATCCTTATCTGAAGATTTAAAATATATTGGGTTTAAAAAAGTTTATAGATATAATTGGAGAGAAACCGAACATTCTGAAATTGATGATTTTTCACAGGCATACTTACCACACATGGATAAAGAAAATGGTGAACTAATGAGTTTAAACATTGAAGCAATTAAATAATATTAATATGGAACTAGAAATACAACAAAATTTAAATACAGATAATTGGTTTAACTACCAAAATTTTTATAAAATTATTTCCGAAAAGGATTTTAATATTTTCGTAGAAGTTGGCACATGGAAAGGTCATTCAATTTGTTACTTAGGTAACTTACTTAAAGATAAAGATGTTAAGATTTATGCGGTAGATTTATGGGATGAAACATATAAATATGAAGACAACCCTAGACTTAAAAAACAAAAAGTTATTTTATATGATATTTTTAAACAAAACCTAAAAAATAATGGTCTAAGTGATAAGGTTATAGATATTAAGAGTTTATCATGGGAAGCCGCATCAAATTTCAAAGATGGGGAAGTAGATTTTGTTTTCATAGATGCTGACCATGAATATGAATCCGTGATTAAAGACATCAAAGCATGGTTACCCAAAATCAAAAAAAACGGTATAATTTCAGGACATGATTACTTTAACCCTTGTGGAGTGAAAAAAGCTGTAGATGAGATTTTCGGTGATAATGTAATGTTTAACGGACCTTGCTGGTTTGTAGAATTATAAAAATATAAATTATGCCTATATCAGATAAATACAAATTAATTTTTGTTCACATACCTAAAAACGCAGGTACTGCGATAACAAACACTTTAGAGATGGTAGACATTGGTCATCACGGATGGAGTTATTATAAAAATAAGTACCCCAATAAATGGGAAAATTATAAAAAAATAAGTGTTATTAGAAACCCTTGGGACAGGGTTGTTTCCTGTTATGAATACGCTAAAATGGATAAAAGTTATTGGCACGCAAAAGAAGGTAAGGCTAGAGCTGGTAAACATTTAGATTATGATTTACTAAAAGATAAATCATTTGAACAATGTTTAAATATTTTAAAAAACACACCCCAAAGTCTAAAACATCAAGGTTGGAAAAACCAATCGGATTACATATATCAAAATAACCAACTAATGGTTGACCATACTTTAGATATGTATGAAATTAACGATAAATTAACTGATATACTTGGTTTTGAAATTAATATACCTAAAATTAACGTTAGTAATAATAAAGATTATAGAGAATATTACGTTAACAATGATTTAATAGATATTGTATCTAAAAATTATAAAATAGATTTAATAAATTTTAATTATGAAGAATCATTTAATATCTTATCCTAGGTCGGGTAATCATTGGGTTAGGTTTATTGTGGAGTGGTTTTCTGGTAAACCAACTAAAGGTATGAGCAAAGACGATAAACCCATCTATATTAATTTAGTTAATAAGGATACTCTAAGTCATGTCTCTGGTACTGATTATATACTTTTTAAAAATCATTGGTACTCAAACATTAAACCTAATGAAAACTTAATTTTAATAGTTAGAAACCCCAAGGAAGCTATTATGAGACATAAAAATAAATTTACTGATGATGATTTAAAATGGTTTATGGGTTTAATAAAATCTTTTCATAACCATAAAGGCAATAAAATGTTAATTTATTATGAAGACCTGCTAACTCAACCCGAGAATAACATAGAAAAACTTTTAAAATTTTTAAATATTTTAGATAAAAAAAAATTAAGTATTTTTATGAGTAAGTATGAAGAATTATTTAATGAATCTATAAATGTTTATGATAATACAGGTAAAAAAGAAATAATTTCAGGTGGTAAAGGTAGGGTTTCTAAGACTAAGGGCAATAAATTAAAATTCCATAGTAATTCATTAACCAAGGAAGATAATCAAAGATTTATAAATTATTTGAACAATGGTGGGGTAAAAAAATATATAATTAGATATGAATAAAAAAGTTTTAATTACGGGAATTAACGGACAAGATGGTTCATATCTTGCAGAATTTTTAATAGAAAAAGAATATGAAGTATGGGGCACAGTAAAGAGAAATTCCGTATCCGAAACACAATCAACAAGGATAGAACATTTATGTTCATCAGGTAAAATTAATTTAGAATACGCTGATTTAACTGACATGGCATCATTGGTTAGGGTATTGCAAAAAATACAACCAAATGAAATATATAATTTAGCGGCTCAATCACATGTAAGGGTCAGTTTTGACCAACCAATATATACCGCAAATGCAACAGGTTTAGGGACACTTAACTTATTAGAAGCTTGTAGAATGGTTTCACCTAATTCTAAAATATACCAAGCTTCTTCATCTGAAATGTTTGGTAATAATATTGATGCGGATGGATATCAAAGAGAAACTACCCCCATGAATCCTGTATCACCATATGGGTGTGCTAAAGTATTTTCATATAATATTACAAGAAACTATAGAAATTCTTATGGGATGAAAATATGGAACGGAATCCTTTTTAATCATGAATCACCAAGAAGGGGGACAAACTTCGTTACAAATAAAGTTGTTAAGGCAGCGGTTAGGGTTAAATTAGGGTTACAAGAAAAATTACACTTAGGTAATTTAGATGCGACTAGAGATTGGGGTCACGCTAAAGACTACGTTGAGGCTATGTGGTTAATGTTACAAGATGATAATCCTAATGATTATGCTTGTGCAACAGGTGTTTCACATTCGGTTAAGGATTTATGTGAATACACTTTTAATAGATTAGATTTAGATTTTAGAGATTATGTGGTAATTGATGAAAAACATATGAGACCTGAAGAGTTACATGATTTAAAAGGTGACTCTACTAAACTAAGAAAAGAGTTAGGGTGGAAACCTAAATACACTTTTGAATCCATGTTGGATGAAATGATTTCTTATTGGTTGGATTATTATAAAGAATCGGAGATTACAATGGGAATACCAAACGAAGTTATGAACACTATGTTAAAACCAAGAGTTTAATATACACATTTTAATCAAATTTAATATATTTTATATATGAGTCAAAAAAGAAGAAGGAACAAACAACTTTCAGAAGAAGATATCAAAGAAATGGAAACATTTCTTAATAGAAACAACATAGAAGAGGACAAACTATTCTCAACAATATCAATAAACGTTAAATGTAAAACGGAAAACCAAAAAAAATTAGTTAATTCAATAAAACAAAACGAGATTACAATATGTAGTGGGTTACCAGGTTCTGGCAAAACTTTTTTATCTTGTGCTGAATCTTTGAAGTTAATTAAATCAAGACCAAGGTATAAAAGAATTGTTTTAGTTAAATCTATTGTACCACTTAAAAACGAAGAAATTGGTCATCTTCCTGGTGATTTAAAAGAAAAAATGGCACCCATTATGGAATCATTTACCGATAACATTAGAAAACTTATCGGTATGAGTCGAATGGAAAAATTAATGGAATTAGGTGTTATTGAAATAGTACCTATAGCTTTCGCTAGGGGGAGAAGTATTGATAACTCTATCATATTAATTGATGAGGCACAAAATATATCAATGGATAATATAAGGACGTTAATGACAAGAATTGGTAATGATTCAAAAATGGTTATTATGGGCGATGTTAGACAAAAAGATATTAGAAATAAAAAGGATAGTTCATTAGAAATAGTTTTAAATAAATTTAAAAACGTTGAAGGGTTTGGTACTGTAGAATTAAGAGACCCCGAAGACGTTGTTAGGAATAAAATAATAAAGGTGATTGAGGATGTGTTTGAGAGTATCACAAATAGTAACGAAGCCCAAAGGGTTAATGCATAATGAACATTAGAATAGATAGAAAAAGACATTTATTAAAATCTGTAACTTGGAGAATAATAGCTTCTATAACCTCATTTTTAATTGGGTGGGTGGTTACTGGTAGTTTAAATGTTGGGGTTACTGTGGGTGTGTTTGATATTGTCATTAAATTTATACTTTATTATTTCCATGAAAGAATATGGTATATGTCTAAATTTGGGGTTAAAAAATAAATTAATATGTGGGGTTATACAATATTAGAGTGGTTTTTTGAACTAGGATTTAAAGAAGAACCTAAAGGTGTGTTATTACAAATAGATAACGGTGATACCCAATACCTAACAATGAAAGAATATAAAATATTTTTAAAAAATAGAGAAAAATTAGAAAATGAAAATAGGGATATCAATTGATGGGGTCTTAAGAGATTTATTAGGCCAAATAGAGGAAACACATAAAAAATATTTTCCAACAGAAGAAGGTGAAGACCCTATTGAAGTTAGGGATTATGATTTAAAGAAATGGGTTACATTTCCTGATGAAGAAGTTAATCAAGGTGAAATGGACTTTAATCCTGAGTTTAATGAAGACGATTTTTTAGAATCTGAAGAAGACACTGAATTAGTTAAAATAACAAAAAAAGTTACTTTAGAAGAATTTCTATATGAAAAATGTACTGTAGAAGTCTTTGGTTATGCCGATGAGGTTGTTAGTTCCGCCGTAGAAACATTAAATCAATTAATATTGGAAAACCCAAGACACGAATTTATTCTGATAAGTAGAGAAGGTGGTTTGGCGGTACCATCGACATTATTCTTCTTATCTAAAACAAAATCTATTTGTTCAAATATAAAATTTGTTACCGAATATTCTAAAGTATGGGACCATGTAGACATTATGGTTACAGACCAACCAAAAATATTAAATACAAAACCATTAGATAAGTTAAGTATTGTTATTGATAAAGAATACAATGAAAATATATTACAATCAGGACATAGGTTAAAGACAATAAAAGAAATCAACGAAAGGCTTTTGGATAACTTTGAACATGTTTTATGTGGTGGTAATTCTGATTGGATTTTATAATAAAAAAAGAGTTTACATATAGAAAATTAACATTATTAATTGAACATGGAATTATTTGAAATAGCTGGAGAACATTTTTACTTTGATTTAGATGGTATCGCCGATTTTGTTAGGATTGATGAAAATGAACCTAAAAATCTAGAGGACTTACTAATGAAAGACACACAAATAGATAAAGATAATAATATTGTTAATGACGATGAACTTGTATCTGGCCCATTAATAGACATGACTAGATGGGACTTAACAAAGGCTATGGTTGAAACTATTTTAAGTGAAAATAGTGGAATTATAGATGAACGTATGGGTGTAGCAAAATTAGGCGAACAACTATCGATACCATTTAGACTTTCATTTAATACATTAGTAAGACATAAATTAATAAAAATAATAAGAAATAAATAATATGGAAAAAACAGAAAACACAAGTCAACCAGAAGAAAAGGTAGATTTTAAAGAATTATTAGACACACAAATTAAAAATTTAGAAAGTAAAAATTTTAGTATGTATTTTTTTGTGATGGATACTAAAGGCAACCCAACAGCAGGTATAGCAAATATATATAAACATGTTAAAACCCTTAAAGACTTAGGTTATAACGCTAAAATTTTACATGAAAAAAATGAGTACACAAGTGTTAAAACTTGGTTAGGTAATGAGTACTCTGATTTACCACATGTATCGATAGAAGAACAACAATTAAAAGTTAATTCTGATGATTTTGTGATTATACCAGAAATATTCGCTAATGTAATGGAACAGACAATGAATTTACCTTGTAAAAGGATAGTTTTATGTCAAGCATATGATTATGTTTTAGAAATGTTAATGCCAGGTAAGAAGTGGTCAGATTATGGTATAAATGAGTGTATTACAACATCGGAAAAACAATCCGAGCACTTAAAAAGTTTAATGGGACCTTCGTTAAACACTAATGTTATACCCATTTCTATACCTAAATTTTTTAAACCATCGGAAAAACCAAAAAAACCAATAATAGCTATATTCACAAGAGACCAAAGGGATACAGTAAAAATATTTAAAACATTTTACATTAAATACCCACATTTAAAGTGGTTTACGTTTAGAGACATGAGAAATATGCCAGTTGAAAAATTCGCTGAAAATATGGCTGAATGTTGTATATCGGTATGGGTTGACGATATTTCTGGATTTGGTACATTCCCTTTAGAGTCTATGAAATGTGATGTCCCTGTCTTGGGTAAAGTACCTAATATGGTACCTGAATGGATGGAAGATAAAAATGGTCTATGGACACACGAAATTAATGTAATCCCAGATATTTTAGCCAACTATATACAAGCTTGGTTAGAGGATGCTTCACCAGAAGAACTTTATGAAAAAATGGGTGAAATGAAAGATAAATATAAAGAGGATACACAAAAAGAAAAAATACAAGAAGTGTATAAAAAAATAATTGATGGTAAAGTTTTAGAGGTTAAGTCTAAATTAGAGAAATTAGAACCAGTTAATAACGAAAATTAAAAAATAAATAAAAATGGAAAAAATAACAGTAATCCTACCTATACATAGGTTAGAAGAAAAAGAAAAAGATTATTTCTTTAACGCCATTGAAAGTGTTGGGGTGCAAACATCTGAAATAAAACCAGATATTTTGATTGTGGCAAGTAATGAAGAATTAAAAAAAGAAATAGAATCCCTACTAAAAGAAGACACCAAAGACACTATTAAAATTATTGTAAATAATGGTGAATCAGATTTTTGTTCACAAATAAATTTTGGTGTTGACAATATAGATACTGAATGGTTTAGTGTTTTAGAAATTGATGACGAATACTCAAAGATTTGGTTTAAAAAAGTTGGTGAGTATATGTCACATTATGAAGATGTTGAGGTATTTTTACCCTTAGTTTTAGATGTTTCACCTGAAGGTAAATTCTTACACTTTACAAATGAACCAGTTTGGGCTCCAGAATTTAGTGATAAATTAGGGTTTTTAGATAATGACTCACTATTAAATTTCCCAAATTTCCAAACTTCAGGTGGTGTGTATAAGAAAGAGGCATTTAAATCTGTAGGTGGTTTTAAAGGTAAAATTAAATTACATTTTGTATATGAATTTTTATTAAGAATGACTTACTACGATAAAACAATTATGACAATACCTAAATTAGGGTATAAAAAGACTAATATGAGGGAAAATTGTTTATTTTATGATTACTATAAAAAAGAGAAAGGTGTTGATAGAGTTGACCCTCTTGAAGCTAAATGGTGGTTTAACACGGCCAAAAAAGAATGTTACTTTAAACAGGATAGAGGAATAACTTATGAGTTAGAAGAAACAGTATAATATGTCAGAACAACCAAAGAAAAGGGGTAGGAAACCAACTAAAAAACCTTACTTTGGTCCAGAAGAAGAAGAAGCGGTAAGGGAATACCTTAAGCTTGGTGAATTAATAGTAGACCCGAATACACAGGACGGGTATAGATGGACGGGTACGACAGAGGAAGATATACAAAGAAATAGGTTATATAGTAAACACTTAAAAGCCCCACTAAATAAAATGGTGGAAAGTATCATTAGAAGATACAAACTTTATTCAAGAACCATGGAATTTGAAGATTTACATGCAGACGCTTTAGGGTTTATGCATGTTAAATTCCATAAATTTAAACCAGCTAAAGGTAAAAAATCATATTCATATTACGGAACAGTTTGTAAACATTATCTTCTAGGTAAATTAATTAAAGAAGATAAGAAAATGAAACAGAATCTAAATTTTGATGATGTAATACCTCTTATTGAAGAAAAGGATGAGTTAATCTATAGTATTGATGAACCAAAACTAGACCTTAACTTATTAATTAAAAACATTGGTTTATCCATTAAAAAAGAAATGGAAACTAAAGTTTTAAATGAAAATGAGATTAAAGTCGGTAACGCTTTGGTGTCAATACTTATGGGTTGGGAACAATTATTTGATGATGACAACGTCCCTGGTAAAAATAAATTTAATAAAAATCTTATATTATACTACATGAGGGAAATGACATCACTAAACACTAAAGATATTAGAAACGCAATGAAAAGATATAAAGTTATTTACAATATTTTAAAAGAAGAATCTTTTTAAAATTATATGTAACAGATATTTATAGTAAAAAAGATTATGGCTAGACCAAAGAAAAAACAAGTTAAACTAAATACAGATAGTTTTTTGGGTATGGCTCAAGAGGCTTATAATGAGTTAGTTGACCAAAGAAGTACGGCAATCAGACAAATCAATGAAAATAAAAAGAAGGTTGATATAGAAGATATGCATGACTTAGTTAACCTAAATAAAGCTAACACAGATTTATTAAAGTTGGTGGATAGTACTATAGATAAGAAATTGTCATTAGTTAAATTAATGAGTACGTTAGTATTTAAAGGTGATAATGTAGACACTAAAAATGAAGGTAACTTGACTCCAGAAGATATGGATTTATTAAGAAACATGTTTGACAGTAAAAAAGAAGATTAAAAATGGGGTTTATTGATGATAAAAATAATATTGTACAACAAATATCATTAACTGAGGTTTTAGGTGATTTACCTAAAAATAAATTAGTATCTAATATTGATTCGGTAAAATCCAAATCGTTTAATTTAATACCATATTTATTAGACTTATTAGGTATTGTATGTAAAGACAATAAAATGAACCCTAAACTAAAGGATAGGGCTAAATGTGATTTAATAAGGATTTTAACAGAAATACTAGTTGATTTTTTCCCTGTATTAATGAGGATACTAAAAGAGGGTATCATAAAAGGTATTAAAGCTGGGTTACTATGTCCAGCCGACTTTAAAATACCTAGTACAACCATATCATCGGTAGAGTTAAAATCTAGTGAGTTTGATTTAAATAAATTAACAACACTAGAACCTGACACTTTTCCCGCTAGTCTTTTTTTTGGTGAACCTAATAAGGATTTAAATGTTTTTTTAGCTAATCTAATACAAGGTGGTGTTGGTAATACTGGTAATTGGTTTAATATATTAGATTTTGAGGTTATTAATTATACCACACCAAGTGGGGTTACAGATATAGGTTTAAAGGCTAGTATAGATAGTGCGTACAATGGTAAAGAATTTGATACATTCCTTAAGGATTTTATGAATAGTACTGAACTTTTTAATTCTGAAAACTTCATACCAAACCTAATGGAACAGTTTAATGGTGCAATATCTGGGTTAATGGATAGTTCTATTGGTAATTTAACTATTAATAGTTCCACAGACAAGGAAAAGGTTGATAGTATGGTAGAAAAAATATTAGAAACTGACCCATGTGAACAAAGTTTTATATTAGATAATAGTTTTTTTGAATTTGATTCTGATGAACTACTAGAGATAGAGAGAAAAGCACAAAATAGATTAAGTGGTGTTAAAGTTATTAATTACAGTTGCCAACCTACTGTTATAAAAAGTGATGGTATAATAAATCAAGGAGAAATAGACAATGTAAAGGAGTCTATAAGCAATAACCCAAACTCAGCTAATTTAGTGACAAAACAATTAGCCGAATCAGTAATAAGTAATTTAGCTGGACAAGTTGCCGGAACTGATGACGACCAAGAAAACACTAAAAAATCTTTAAGTTTTGAATTGGCTTTAGCTTTACCTAAATTAAGTACAAGCATTATTTTTACACCAAAAATAATGGTACTATTTCAGATATCTAAAAAAATGGTTACCAATACGGTTGATGAATATAGTGGTCCGACACCTAACTTTGATTTCGCTAAAGCTAATACTGTATTTTTTGAATATGTTGTTAGAGAGTCTAGTGCGGCATTATTAGAAATAATATACGACCAAATAAAAGAAGAAATATTAAAAGTTGTTATTAATCTAATCGTTAGTTTAATAAAAGAAGCTATAAACAAAAAGTTAAATCAGTTAAGAAGTTTAACTGGTGGTTATGACATAACATCTGGGTTATCAGCAGTAAGTGTTCCAGATATATCAGAATATATAAAATAAAATAAAATGGCAAAATTAGGATGTGAAGAAATAAACCCAAAAGATATTAATTTTAAACAACCAAAATCAATATTAAATGGGTTATTGAGTTTATTTAGAGTTCCAACAACAATACAAACCCCAACACCAAAAGCGTTAATATTAGCTTCAAGAAGTAGGTCTGGTTTAAGCCCTAAATTGATGGCGTCAAGAGTCATACAAAGACAAGCTGAAGCTGGACTAAATGTTGGTCCTTTGGGTACTGGGGAGGTAAACCCATCTGAAATCATGGAAAGAATTAGGATGGAGGAGATTGTAACAGCTATATCTACAGAAATGAAAATAGAGTTGGCAATAACACCAGGTGGCAAATCAACAGTAAATGGTACAGCTGGACCAATACCAGTTGTTGGTACCGCTATGATTAGTGAAATATTGGGTGGTTCAGGCTTAGCTTCTTAAAATTTAAGATATGAAAAAAATAAGTGAAAAAACAAACACTGAATTAGAAGAATATAAAGAACTTTTAAAACAAGATTTTACTTTGGCTAAAAAAGAAATACTATTTAGAGCTAAACATTTAGAAAATATTAAAAAAGAATATTTAAAGGTTTTAGAGGAACTTAAACTAAGGTACGGCATTAAAATATAATTTATGACAAAAAAATACGATTTAGAATCAAAGAGTACTTTAGACAACAGTGATTATAACAATTATGTTACACGTTGGGGTCAGGTTGTTGCCTCTACCGATAGGGACCCAGCGGGAGCCGGAAGATGTAAAGTATTTATTAGGGAGTTAGATAGAGAACTATTTGGTGATGGTGGTATAAACCCAGAAGATTTTGAAAAAAACCCAGAAGAATATGGGCAAATAGTAGATAATTTACCGTGGTCTTTACCCCTACAACCAAAATTTTTAGTAACAAACCCACAAGTGGGTGAAAGTGTTTTAATTATAATTCCTGACACAAAAAATGATAAATTAGAAAGATTTTATATAGGGCCATTTATATCACAACCACAATTCCTAAATAATGACGGTAGAATAAAAGGTCTTTTAACTGGTAAAAGAGGTACTTTTAATGGTTTATATGCGTACACTAAAGCTTGGTTTAAAAATAATGGAGCAAGATTAGGTGGTGAATTTAGTGATTCTAATTGGTCTATATATGCAGATGACCCAAAAGACCCAAATGATATTGGTTTAAATGGTAGGGGTAATGAAGATATAATATTAAGGTCGTCTCAAAAATATGACGAAGTTTTATTAAGGGTTAACAAATATAATAATAAAAATAATAAAATAATAAATTTAAAAAACCCTGGTTATATATCTGTTGTTTCTTATAAAGATATTGGTGGCAAAACAACTAATTTTGCCTCAAACCCACCGATAACCGAATCTGACTCATTAAACCAAACAACATCTGTTAATGTTGTTGCAGATAGAATTAATTTAATATCACATAAAGGTTCACATAAAGGAAAACCTAAAAAGGGGGACGCGATTATATTAAACTCAAGCCAACCAGAAAAACAATTAGAAATGGAACAAAAATTTCTACACCCTACAGTTTATGGTGATGTTTTGTGGGAAGTTTTAAGAAAATTAGTTGTTTGGGTGGAAAACCATAAACATAGTGGTGGTGGTGTGGCCTACACTGACCCAGTTAAGGAATCTGAAACAACAGAGTTAATATCCATACTAAAAGAAGCTTTAGGCACTGACCCAATAGAAAAGACAAGTTCAGATGGCTCTAACTACAAAGAATACAACGGTAAATTAATATCTAACAATATTAAAATTAATTAAAAGTATCTGATATTTATTAGTAAACAATATTAATGAGTATATTTAGAACTTATTTTGATAAGGACACTGTAATTGTAAGAAATTCTTGTGTTAATACAGGCAGAAACCCAATAGCTGAATTATTTCATGGTGGCTCTTTGGATTCTGACAAAGTTTTATATTCAAGATACCTTTTTGGTTTTGATTTAACTGAATTAGTAGATAGAGTTAATACTAAAGAGTATTCCCTATCTGGTATGACACACAAAATCAATATAACAAACACATCCTGTTTTGATTCAGAATTATTCTGTAAAACTTTTTCATCGTCTTGTGGTGAATCAGCAAGAGCGACAGCTTTTGATATGATACTTTTTAATATACCCGAAAAATGGGCTGAAGGTAATGGGTATGATTATATAGACAGTAATCTAATAATACAACCTAACAAACAAAATAAAGTTTTCGCAGATATAAGAGACCAAGCTTATTGTGAAGGTCCGACAAATTGGGAAGATAGATTATCAGCGACTGCGTGGTCACAACCAGGTGTATATACCGACCCAAATATGTGGTATTCAGGTAACACTACGGGATACACTGGGACGACAATAGACTTAGTAAAGGGAGAACAATTTTTTGAAAAGGGTAATGAAAATGTTTGTATTGATGTAACTAGTTATATAAATGAATTAATTAGTAGTGGTATTACTGAAGCGAATTTAGGTTTGGCTTATAAACCAGGTTTAGAGGCAGCATTACAAGAATCACTTTGTTATACTGGTTTCTTCACAAGAGACACACAAACAGTGTATGAACCCTTTATGGAAACTACCTATAACGACTTAATTAAAGATGATAGGTGTGAGTTTCACCTAGATAAGAGTAATAGACTATACCTTTACGTTAATGCGGGAGGAGAGCGTGTTAATGCAAGTATTTCAGGTGTTACAATATACGACCAAAACGAAAATATATACCAATCATTTACTAGTGACCAAATAAACCAAACAACAACTGGTGTTTATTATATAGATGTGAATGTTAGTAGTAATCCAGCTAGTGGTTATTGTGGTAATGTACAATTTACAGATATATGGAGTGGTGTGACAATTAACGGTGTTAATATAGGTAATGCAGAAATGTCTTTTATAGTTAAAGACAAGAGTTCATATTATAATGTAGGTTCAAATGACAACAGTGGTGTTGGTGTTGGTAACACTAAAAACATATCAATATATGATTACCATTTTTCTTTTAATGGGATTAAACGTAAAGAAAAGATTAAACGTGGTGATACTAGAAGGGTGAATATTGAAGCTATGATACCGTATACAACAAACTATAAACCAATAGATAAGATATATTATAGGATTTATATTAAAGAAGGTGAAACACAGATAGAATATGTTGATTGGAAAGAAGTTAACAGAACTGAAGACAGTAATTATTTCTTAGTTGATACTTCTTGGTTCATACCGAATGACTATTATATTGAGTTTAAACTGGAATCTAGTAGTGAAGTTAGAACTTATCACGACATTATTCAATTTGAAATTGTTTCTGAAAAAGATTGGTGTTAGTTATCTACAAAGTTTTGTAGATATCTTATGTTGATAAGTGTTAATTAGGTCTTTATCTGTACCCAAATCTTCCATTTCTTTTTTTAAATCATCTAATAATTTTTCTATATTGCTATGGTCTTCTTTGGAAACATGTGATTTATTAATTAAAGAAACCAAGTCATCATAACTTTCAGCACTAAAATCATCACAAATATTATTTTCTGTACTTTGTGAGTTATCTAAATCTGTTTGTTTATCTGATTCTTCTTTTAATATCCTACGAATTAACCCTCTCATTACTTAAAAGGCCAAACATTTTTATTACCAGTAATAGAAGTACCATCATCAAGATACGCCGTTAAATCAGTGATTACCTCATCAACCATTTGACTTAAATCTGGTTGACCCAGTTCTCTACCAATATTTAACTTATGTATCATTACTTGATAGGAAACTCTTTCAGATTCATTTAAACTTTCTTTTAATAATTTATCCAATAACACACTATTGGATTTAAGTGTATTTTCTGACATATAATCCGCATAACCAGATGTTAATTGTTTAGGCCTTAAACCAAAAGTATCTACACCGTTATCGTTAAGAAAATAAATGTAGTTTTTAGCGTCTTTAACTGTACTTGGCTGTGATATATTGTTCCCAAACATATACGTTTTAAGTTCCTTTCCTCTTTCACTTGTGAATATATCAAAACTATATCTCTTACCATTATCACCATCATCGGATACTAGTTCACCTTTGAACTTTTTATCCCCACGGTCATTCATGAACTCCAAATTTCTAAGAACCATAGTTCCCCTCTTAGCAACCTCAAAAGATATTGTGTCAATAACGTTTGTACCATGTTCACGTCCATGTGCGGCAAATTTATCACCTAATTTACTCATACCACGCTCTCTAGCTTTTGCTGCGGCACTAGTATAAGTTTTTTTATCTAATTCACTTATACCATCTTCATTAATGATTTTAGTCACCAAAGACTCAATGTTTTTTTCTGTTAATTTAACCACTTTTTTGTTCATATCATTTTTTTTTATTTTGGAGCGAAACCACCTTGTGCACCTTCTCGCCACATATCATCAGCGTAAGATGAAGCTAAACCTAATATCTCATCTCTAATATCACTATGTATGAGTTCTTGGTCAACTAATGGTTGTAGATATTCCGCTAATCTATTATATCCATTATCTTCTGTTTCTTGGTAAGTATCAGCGTCAAACTCACGTAATAATTTTTTATTCGCCTTTTCAATATTTTTTATTTTATCTTGTTTTCTCATAATTTAATTTTTTTAAGCGTAAAATGAACCTTCTTCTCTAGCAACATCTTTCATATGATGTTGGTACTGACGTTTTTGTTCTTCTCTTTTTTTAGCTTCAGCAACTTCTTTGTCTTTGTTAGCTATTTGGTAGTCGTTTATTTTACTTTTAAGATTAGATACCTTTGTAATAAATTTACCGAAATCTTCAGAAAATTTATCAATCTCACTATGATAACCATCAGAACCAGATACAGCATTGGCTATACTTTCTTTAAAACTCATTTTTAATTTTTCTAATTCATTTTCTAGTCTATCTATAGCTGAGTATGCTGGATGTTTAGTAAGTGTAGTTGTTTTTTCTTTTTTAGCTTCAACCGCTTCTTCTTCTTTTATAAGACCTAAAACCCTTTTATTGGCTTTAATCATATTTGTTTTTTTATCACGTATTCTCATATTATAGTTTTTATATAAATATCTTGTTAATTTAAAAAAATTAAACTATATTTGTTCTTATGAATATATTTGTTTTAGATACCGACATTAAATTATGTGCAGAATATCATTGTGACAAACATTTAGTCAAAATGATTACAGAACATAACCAAATACTAGCTTCAGTTAAATGGAAATCCCATGGCATAACAAAAAAAAATCAAATAACAAAAGACAGTACCAATAAGTTTATTGGTTTCCCAAGAAAAAATGATGATGGAACACCAAACCCATATAGTATTGGTTTCCAATATCATCCCTGTACTCTATGGGCCGGTGAGTCTATAGATAATTACATATGGCTTTGTGATTTAACATTAGAAATGTGTAAACAATACACAAAAAGATATAAAAAAACTCACGCCGGCGAATCAATAGTAAAATGGTATAAAGATAATTCACCATTTTTACCTATTATCGGTAGGTTGTCACCATTTGTACAAGCTATGCCCGAAGATGTTAAAGATAAAAACTCTGTTATAGCTTACCGTAACTACTATAAAAAATATAAAGTTGGTTTCGCTAAATGGGCACACACTGAAACACCAAAATGGTTTCTTGAAAAAAAAACAACAAATAGTTTGTTAGTTACAAAAAAATAACTATATTTGTATTGTTAATGATTAAATAATAAGAAAACAGAAATAAAATGGCTAAAAAGAAAGACCTTAAACTCCAACACCCAGAATACACAGTAGATGTTATAGAAGTCCTATCAACAATGGACCCAACAAAATCCAATAAGTACTTACCATTTATGATTAAATGTACTGCTGATTGGGTACAATGGATTCAGAATGAATTGAAAAACGAAACTTTTAAAGAGATGTTCGAAGTTATTCAAGACTTTGAAGACTTATCTCAAAGAAATCTTTTAGAAAATAAGGATATCTATTCTTATGAGTCAAATCAAGATATTATAGAGTCGGTTAAATTCGCTAAAGAAAAAATTACTCGTTCTGAGGTTAAGAAAAAAGAAACTGAGGTTTTATATGAAGATGAAAGATGGACAGTTATACTTCCGTTAAGTACTCGTAGCTCAAATCTATATGGTAAATCCACCAAATGGTGTGTATCAAGTGAAGACCATAACTATGGGAAATACTACAAACAATACACCGAAAAGGGCGTTCTTATCTTCTTAATAGATAAAAACGTTAAAGAAAAAGATTGTTTCACCAACAACCTATCAAAAGTGGCATTCCATAATGATAGAACTAAGAAAGATAATGGAATTACTCTTTGGGATGTTAAAGATAAATCCATGAACATTTCTGACACAATGAAAGTGTACTCAATGGTTGGTGGTGAAATCATGGATATTATTAACAAAAGGTTGGAAGAAGGTCCGACAAATAAAGAACAAGCTAATAGCAAGGGTGTTAGAGATTAGTCTCACTTGTTCTTTGTGAAAAAGGAGGTCGAAAGACTTCCTTTTTTTATTTATAAACATATATTTTTATATGTTTAATTTTAAAACAATTCCTAAACATTCTTTTTCAGATGGTTCTCCTTTTTGGCATGTATCATCAAGAGAATATGGTTATATTGATGAAGAAACAGGCCAAATTAATATACCATATGATAATGTATTTACTTTTACTGATTGTGAGGTTGTTCCTGGTATAACTGTTAATTCACCCGAAGGTGATATCATTTTTGAGGCTAATGGGGGTGGTGTTTTTCACGGAACCGAACCTTTAGCAACAGAAGAAAGGGTAAGGGAAATTTTTAGGGAAGAATACTATAACATATTAAGAGAAGACATTGAAAACGGAGTTTAATCATTTTTAATATCACTTAACTGTGGTTGGAATACTATTATACCCCTTTTAATATAGTTAACTATTGTTCTATTCAAAAATTCAGTACATTCACTGTTGTATATCTCACTAGATACAGATAAATCCTTATAACAAAATAGAGACATTTGCTCTTCATCCACCCTCGAATACGGCTTCCAACCTTCTAACCAATAAATTCTAGGCATCCCCCATTCACTCACGGGTTTGCCATTGCTATACCAATAAAAAGGTTTATTATAATACATTGGAATTGATTTTGGTGTTATTTCAGGTTCAATGTCCTTAATCCAATCAAGGTCGTCAGATTCCTTAATAAAATCTTTACCGGAAGGTCTACAATATTCAAATTTTCTTTCAAGGGGTTCACCATTGGGGGCATACATAGTTCTTTGTTCACAATCAATCAAAGGTATCCAAAAACCATTTTGAATATTTTTTTCGGCTTGTTTAAAATCTAAACCTGGTCTTTTACTTTCATAATTTTTTACTTGTTCCCATTTGTCTTGATTGGGTGAAAGTTGGTGTAGTCTTAGTGTGTCATTATGTATAAACCTTATTGTTGGATTATCCCCTTCTTTTCTAACTGGGCCAGAAATGTCATATATCTCAAAAGTCCAACTACCAACTTGACAATACCCATCTTTATTATATTTTAACGAATCTTTATAATGATATTTATTAATAAACTTTTGACCAACTTTTAACCAAGATGGTTTAATATCTTTTATCCACTGTAAATCATCAGATTCATTCAAAAGTCTACCGTTATCATCTTCAACAACCCAAATACCTAATCTAACAAAATCCTTAACTTCAGATACTAGATATTTTGAAGAGCCTCCACTACTTATTTCTATTACAGCGTCTTCATCTTTCCAACCATCCAATTTGGTTATTACCCAACTATTGTTCCATCTAATTTTACCAAATATTAAATCTTCTTTATTTAACTCTCTCATAGTATATCCGGAATCTTCTAAACTACCCAAATTGTTACGTCTCCAATACATTTTTTTACCAATAAGAAATTCTATTGGATATTCTATGTCACCCTTAGCCCAATCAAAGTCATCGGATTCGGTTAAACCTTCTTTTATTGTGTCACATATTGTTAATGTCCCATTAATTATCCTATCAATAATATAGGCGGCTGTGTAAGGTTTTGGTTGGTTTCTTACATTGTCATCATTGGATAACAATATAAGTAACTTTTTTCCTGTATTGGTTTGGTCTGTATTTAATACTTCCCATTGGTCACCATATTGGTTGCATAAGAACATTCCTTTACGAATCCCAGGAATAACATCTCTAATGAAATCAAACTCATCATTAACACCGTCAGACATTCCAATTTCTTCTTTTATGAATTTTTTAAGATTCATACAGGTATTGCTACTTCATAATCATCTTTATCAAAGGCATAAGGCTGACCATCAAACCAACCATATATATTATCTTTATCGTAAGGTAAAAAAAGATTAAAATCACCATATTTTTCTTTGTACCAGTTAAAATACTTATCTGAGTAGGGGCCATATTTTTTTTCATAACGGGGGTTTATTGCCCATTTTGGTTGTGTCATATTGAAAGTTTCCTCTATTTCATCGTATACCTTTTTAAGATGTTGGTAATCTTTAATATCCCAACGATAACCACCATCTACTTCTTTGGCACCAGCTTCTAATTCCTCTGGAACGGCTATATCTTGTAACCATTTAAGGCTGTCATCAACCTCTTCTTTTATAATTTTTTTAAGATTCATAAAATGTTTATTAATAAATATCATACAAAGCATAAAAAAAGGGGGACATTAAGTCCCCCTTCAGATATAACTTAAGATTTATCTTATCTTAATTCTCTAACATCAAATGTACGTAATCCGTCAACTCTGATTGTTCCGTAGAAACGGTTATTAACCATTTTCTTAGCGTAACGTGTCATGATACCTTTTACAGGTACGAAGTTGAAAGGGTTATACATTGTAGGAGTCAATTGTAATGGTACGTAAGGTGCGTAAATGTACCCAGTATCCAATAATGACTTACCTTTATGTCCAATAATGATTGAGTTAGCCGGAGCGTAAGGGTCACGGTAAACAGTATATCTACCACCTAATGAACCTACTCTCTCAATTCCCATATTATATTGGTCTTGTTCTGGAGAAGCGTTAGATACGTGGAAGTACTCTAAATCATCAAACA
>Ga0233412_10000540_pt1 | contig 21745 bp, 44 predicted proteins | sample Na_anoxic_4_MG_FD_180667 | JGI IMG/M metagenome (GOLD analysis project Ga0233412, IMG submission 180667) | Seawater microbial communities from Saanich Inlet, British Columbia, Canada - Na_anoxic_4_MG | ecosystem: Environmental > Aquatic > Marine > Inlet | place: Canada: British Columbia...
TTTCGTAGCACGATTTCGTCATGTGAATGGAAGTATAGTTTATTTCTTAAATCTGTTGGCATCATACCACTGCTGCAAGTTTCCATATCTGTGACTAGATCCCATTTATCAAAGCCGTATTTTTCTTTAAAGGCTTTGCTTGCAACCACTCCAAGTTCTTGATTTCCTTCTAATCTGATTGTTTGTCTGTATTTCATGTTTATCAACTCCTTTGTTTGCTTTTATTAAAATTGTTTCTCTAAACTTTGGTATTACTAAACTTATTAAGTTCGAAATAAAAAATATTAGTCTGTTTCTATGGTTGTTTAAATACTTATATTGTTTTGATTTAATTTTGAATCCAGTGTATTCAAGCATTTCAATTAATTCATACATACTATATTCTTTGATATGGCCTAAGTACCCTTTTTCTTTGTTAGTAAATATCTGTTTTGGTGAAACTAGGCCACAACCTAAAAAAAACTTTAATATTGTTGGTAAATAGTATAAATTTGGAGTTGTTAATATTAATTCTCCATCCAGTTTTAATACTCTGTTTATTTCTTTTAATGTATGTATTGGATCATAGCCAAGATGTTCTATTACACTATTAAATAAAACATAATCAAATTTGTTTGTTTTATATTGAAAATTATCTTTTTCTATATCACATACAACTTTACTAGATATTGTTTCTACTACATGGCCTTGTTGTCTTAAATTGTTTGTAATTATAAAAGGATATGCGCCAACGTCTAATATGGTTGATCTCTTAGGTATGTTTTTTAACATATCTATTATTAGTTTATGTCTAGCTTTCATTTTTAATCATACACACATACAACAAATTAATTTTTTACATTTTGGACAAATGCAACCATATTGTGAATCATCATCATCATCAAATAATTTTTGATATTCTTTACTACTATCTACTCTTACAGTAATACTTTTACAATGTGGACAATATCTACAACTCATTAATCGCACCTATCAATACCACAGACTGCTAAAAATAAATCACTTCTTGGTCTGTCAAGTTCTTTGAATGGATCATCATTATTCCTCATCCTTATTCTTGATTTTTTTATAAAAAAGTTCACTTAGTTTACTCAATAGAATAATAGCTGTCGAATCACTACACATAAAATTCTTTTTTATAATTTCCAATACTTTATTTGCTTCCTTATTTACAGTTATTTTCATTAATCATCACCTTTTAACTTTAAAATTTGTAAGTTTATTAATATTCAAATATTTGCTTTTGTTTTGATTTTTTGTCTGATTTACTGTTTTCGAAATCTACCTTGTAGCTGTTTTCATCGATCACTATTTCTTTTAGTTCCTTATAATCTGTTAGTCGTTTCATCTGAAATAAGCTTTCCTTAGATATAATGTTTTGCCCGTGTTTCCGCATCTGCCCTGCATTCGTTCATATTGTAATTTGAAAAGCTTGTCTGGTAGTTCGCCATGTTTACAGATCAAAGGCATTTTCTTATATACTGATTTTGCAGTAGCTTCTAAAGATTCGTTTCGTAGCTCGATTTCGTCATGTGAATGGAAGTATAGTTTATTTCTTAAATCTGTTGGCATCATACCACTGCTGCAAGTTTCCATATCTGTGACTAAATCCCATTTATCAAAGCCGTATTTTTCTTTAAACGCTTTGCTTGCAACTACTCCAAGTTCTTGATTTCCTTCTAATCTGATTGTTTGTCTGTATTTCATTTTCTGATCAACTCCTTCTTATCTAATTCTACAAATTCACCTAAACCACATTGTTTTTGTTTGAAAGCCTTTTTAACAGATTCACAACCATTCCAACATTGGTATTTAGGAAGTTTGTTTGGAATCTTACCACTCTTGAAATCTTCTTCAAGATATGTCAAAGGATAATTTCCTTTGATATAATGACCTGAAACTCTTTTACTTTCTTTATCCCACCATTTCATTTTCTCCCATAGTTCAGGATAATTCTTGTATAAAACATAAAGACTTGCTTCTCCTTGTTTCTGACAGAACCAACAACCTAAACGATTAAAATTCACGTACAAAGGATTAAATAAACCTTTTTTGTTCAAATAATCTATACACTCTTGTTCTGTCCATTTCCAATCAACAAGAGGGTATCTAAGTTTGCCATCCACTTTAGACATTCGTTCTTTTTCATCATACGCAATTCCTATATAAACAATATCTGCATCTTTCTGTGCTTTATGTAGTGGCACTATTTTTGATTCTCTTGTCCACCAACAAGGAAAAACAACTAACGGAAAACCTCTCACTTTGTCTTTATGTTTACCACGTACTGCTTTTCCATAAAACCAATCCTTAAATTGATTTTCTTTAGGTTTTAAAATTGTTATTTTACGACCAACGTATTTCTCTATTTTCTTAATATATTCATAAAGCTCTGGAAACTCAAATCCAGTATCTGCAAATATTATTTCATCTATTTGCTCTCCTAATTCTAATAATCTTATAAGCATAGCTGTACTATCTTTTCCACCAGAAAAAGATACACTTACTTTAGTCATCAAGCATCATCTCCTCTTGACTAACTCCTAAATCTTGTCTTAGTTCATCTAAAAGTATGTGGCTTTGTTCAAAATAAGAATTTAATTGTTTTAATCGTCTAAGCAAAATATCATATCTTATTACTCTTATAGGTTTAACAAGTCCATTTTTTGGTATGACTTTAACAGACTTGCCCATATTCTCATCAGTATAAAACTCTTCAACCCACATTTCTTTAATCATTATAAATCACCATTCTGAAATTCATCATAGTCTGTTGTGCCTTCTTTCAAAAGCTTATTAAAATAATAACTTTGAGAGCATATCTACACTACTTTCTTCTTTCATGTTCTAAACTACCTCATATTGCATAAAACTAATTTATTTTAATCACACCTATCGATTCCACATACTGCCAAAAATAAATCGCTTCTTGGTCTGTCTAGTTCTTTGAATGGATCATTCTTTATTTTTCTACCTTTAAAGCCAGTACTTGTTTGAATTGTTATCATTCCGTTTTTTTTCTTACCTTTCATTATTACCACCTTTTTATTATTATAATTTATCATAAGTTATACTAATTTATAAATGTTTAGTAAATGATATATAAATGGTTATTTGTTTAGTATAAATCATTATTTCGGATTTTTATAGCCTCTTGTTAACTGTTTCATATTTATTAGTAAAAATTGCAGACAAAATTATTGACAACAAAAAAATAGTCATAGGAACCAATCCTAATATCACAGTAAAAACTTCAATATTATAATTAGAACTAAGATAAACAATAAATATAATAAAATAAAAAATATTGAAACCAAGATTCAATAAACCAAAATTATCAATAACATTTTTATCTCTAACTGATGAAGGTATTTTCTTTTTCAATTCATATATTTCTTTTTTATTTGCCATTTTCTTCATTTATTTCCACCACCTATCATTTTGTCGAATATTTTACTTACAAGGTTAATATCCCAACCATTCCCTGCTAGTTTATACTTTGCAGAATTACTTAATCCGTCCAAGTTAATTTCATCATTCAAACCAACTCTTTAAATTTTCTTGTTGTAATCGTTTATTAGCAATTTCACAGTAACCCTTGTCAAGCTCACAACCAATAAAATCAAATCCTTTATTTTTACAAGCTATCAAAAACGAACCACTACCGCTAAAAGGGTCAAATATTATATCTCCTTCTTTTGCAAATTTATCAAGTATCCAATGACCTAATTTAACTGGTTTTTGAGTGGGGTGATATCTTTTTTCTTTCCAGTTCATATGTTCTTGTAACATTCCATTCCATCTATGTCTAAATATCCTTACGGAACTATCAAAAGATGTCCATGCTAGTTCACAATCGGCAAATGGGCTTTCATCATTTTTTTTATCCCAAACAACCCAACATCGAGAGGGTTTTAAAAAATCAGTCATGTAATTACCACCAAAAATAATCTGATTTTTACTTATTCTAAACATTTCTTTAAATATATCTTTTTGTGGTATTTCTTTGTCCCAATCTTGAATACCATAATCTTTTCTTTTTGCTAAACATGATTTGGTTTGTTTTCCAACTATTAAACCATCTTTTGCAATATTGATACCATAAGGTGGGTCAGTTACTATTAAATCTACACTATTATCTGGTAACTGTTTCATCATTTCTAAACAATCCACATTATAAATCTGATTAAGTTCAAATTTGCTTATTTTCATTATATTCCTCCGTAATGGTTCCTTTCACGCCTGGCAATCCTGTCCTTTTCTTCATTTATTTCCACCACCTATCATTTTGTCGAATATTATAACGTTCTTTTCTTGTCTGATAAGTCTCTGGATTGCACATCTAATAAAATGTGCTTTTGATTCGTACTTGTCGCCAGTTTTATTTAAAATACAGTCTATTTCATCAGACTGCTTTTTAAATAATCTAACTGGTGTAATATCTTCTAATATGGGGCTTTCCATTTAACAACACCTTCGTTTATTTCTATTATACCTTCTTCTTCAAGTAAAGCAAGACGTTTTTTGATTGCTGATCCACTTACAGGATATTTTTTGGTAAATTCAATAATTAAACTATTGATTCTACACTCGCCCAATTTTGCGATTGTTTTTTCTATTTGCTGCCAAGCTCTCTGTACTTTAATTTCACATCCCATTTATTCATCACCTTTTGACTGTTTTTTATATTTAATTTTACCCCCCACACTCACTCACCCCTTACTTAAATCTCTTTTTGATATATATATATTGTATTACAAAAAACTTTTATAATATATATATATACCCAAAAAAAGAGGGAGGGTGGGGGAATAAATACTATAAAAGTATAACTAGTATTTAAATGTTTCGTAATTTTATGGGTTTTTTAGTAAAGTTTATAAAGAGGAAATGAAATATTTTTCCTCCAAAATTGAAATTTTTGCCTCGAAATCCATCATTTTTGCCCTAAAATCTGACATTTTTGCCATAAAATCTAACATTTTTGGTTGAAAATCTTGACTTTTTTTAAGATATAATAAGTTATTATTTATTATAATTTACAGATTTAGTGTTTTTTTCTGCAATTTTTTGCTAAAAAAAATTAAAATCTTTTAGAATAAAATATATTATAAGAACTAATAACAAAAAAAACATAGAAATAATAATAAACATAATTTGCGAGTTATTCATTTTCCACCAAGCTACTCTAAATTTTTTATTTTATTTCTGGATCTATTCCAAAATTTATTAATTGATTATGTTTTCTAACTTTTTTTCTAAATGTTTTAATCTGCTTATCTAACCAATGTATAGGTATTATATTTGGACTTAGTTGATTGTCATAATAACAATCTGCCACTTTTACATTCCAAACTTTGCATAGATCTAACTTATATAAATTTTCATTATAAGATATTTTCCAGTTACAAATCATAAATATTGTTATATTTTTAGGATTATAACCAACTTTCTTTAATATATTAATTGCATTTTTGATCTTTTTCTGATCCTTAAATGAATGATCCCATGCCATACGAATATTAATAAATCTTGCTTTTTTTAATGAAATTGCTATTTTAAATGTTAAATATCTCCAATCAATTCCGCAAATTAATTCATAATGTACTACTTTTCCATCAACTTTTTTATCTTTTAATTCATTTAATATTTCATATACTTTTTTTTTAGATAATAAGTTCATATCCATTATTTTAACTATGTTTCTTATTATTTCTGGAATTGGATATGTTTTTTCTTTTTTTGGTTCATAACAATAAACACAATTATTTGGACAACCTGAACTTAATCTTATCCATTGTTCATTTTTATCTGATTTATTATATGGCAAAGTATGAATAATTGGTTTTTTTAATTCTTGTAATCTTTCTTGTTTTTCCATTCCTTTTCACCAGTTATCATATAATTTTGAATAAATCTCAAATATTCCTACCAAAATCACACATAAAAAAATCCCTATAAAAATAAAAATTATATTATTTAAAACAATCGCTAATAATGAAAAAATAGTTACTGTAAATATACAATTATTCATTATCGCAATAATAAGGTCTTCTGGTTTTTTTTCTTCTTCCATTATTCAAACCTCAACCCATTGCAAGCTACATTATAAGCGATAAATACAATAATAAAAAATAATGTTAAAGCTCCTAAAAGTATATGAATAATAAAATTAAGTATAGTTATGGTTACTAAAAATCCTATGGCGGACCAAGCCATAATATTTTTTCCTTTGTCAATTTTTTCCTGTTCGTATTTAGATAGTTTCATTCTTCATACTCCAAATCGCAAAAATTAGCGATTCTATCTTGATCTTTAATATCTTCTCCTTTTGTTTCTGGATTCATACATATTAATTTTATTTTATTATACTTAGTCTTATTAATACAATACGGACAATCAAAGCAGTTATTAATCACTATTTTTCGTTTCATAATTATTCACCTATATTTAAAATGCAATAACACAGCCACCAAAAAAAGGGGTTTTTGTGGAGAATGACCGTATTATTGCACAAGATTATGACCCATGTAATGAGTTATTTGCATATATTGACCGATTGGCTTATATCCTAACTTTTTAAAATTATATACTTTCTGTTTAAGTTCAGAATGCAACTGATCCAAACCAATTTCAATAGCTTCTTTATCCTTCTCAAAATAAGTAATTTTGTTTTTTTCTTTATCATAATAATGTTTCTTGATCTTGTTTACTTTCAAAACCTTTGTCATTAAAAAACCAGCAAATTTATTATTATGATAATTCATAGCCTGTTTTAATATATAAACGCTTTTTGGTATTTCTATGTTTCCCATTTTAATTATAATAAGTTATACTTATTTATAAATGTTTAGTAAATAGTATTTAAATGGTTAGTTTTTCTGAATTAATTAGTTTACATGATAAAATAAATATTCTTGGATCTGAATATTTAATATGTTTGTATTCAGTATAAAGTCTAAACTGTCCCCAACTACAATTAAAATCATTTTTATATATGGATTGATTATTTTCTGGCAATATTATACAATAATTTTCTTCCATAGTCTTATTAATCTGTTCACATTGTTTTTCATTACCATGTATAATATAATTTGTTTCTAAAAAACCCATATAATGGCCATATTTAAAAGAAAAAATAAAAATAAGAGTAAATAAAACAATAAAACAAAATATCATAATTAATCTTTTCCAATTCATTTTAGACCACCCGTCCGCTTGTTTATCTTTTCTTCATATACTTCTTGATACCTTTCTTTAATATCTTCCATACTGATACCAAATGTTAGAATCTTAATTTCTTTCTTAAACAAAAACTTGATTATTATATAAATGGGTAGAAGTAAAAGAAATAATAAAGCATTCAAAAAAACTAATAAAGAATAAAAAGTCTTGGATAATGCACTACCCCAAGAGCCTTTTAGTTCATATATTTTTCCTTTCATACCCATTTTAATAAAATTTTATCCCAAGCACAAACCCAATTATCCCAAAAACAAAAAATAATGTAGCAGTTACATTATTCCTTTTTTCGTCATCTTTCGGCAATCTAAATATCTTAATCGATTTAATAATGCATGCGCCAGATATTAGCACCGTTCCAATATAACTAATTAAACTCATTTCTTATCAACTCCAATCTCCTTAATCTTAACATCTGCTTTATAACCATTCCCTTCAGCTTTTTTAATTGCATCAACTGAACTATTCACAATCTGATCTAATGTTTCTATGTTATTACATTTGATTAATACATCCTTTTCTATATCATCAAAGTAGAATTTGCCACCTCTAAAAAAGAACTTTACCTTTTTAAACATTGTCTTGATCTTTTTATACTGCTGATTCTTCTTAAATTTATATGCGTGTATTTCTAGTTTTTGTCTGTCTATGTCTAATTGCATTATACATCATCTCCTATTTTTATTTTAAATTTTTTTGCGAATAAAAAATATTTGAATATTAAACAAAAGCCTATAAAATTAATATATGGATATAGCTTTTTCTTATATAGGTCATTTACTATATATTTAAACAGCTCTTCACCCTGGCAATAACATTCATTTGATGCCATACTATTATCTATAAAGTTAGGATTCATGATTATTGGGCTTTCAAATGCGTCTTTATATGTCCCATTCTCTACAAAATTAAACATCTGTGGATTATTATCATATTCTACACGCATAGAATATATAATAAACAGCCCCCAAATGATTATAATTGCAGCCATAACGTACTTAATGATACATTTAACCTTATAATCTAATGGGATCAAGTATTTAATTGGCTTTTCTGAATCATATATTTTTATTTTCATTCTTTTTCTGGTTCCACTCCACCATATTTAGTTTTAAGTGTTAATAGTCTTTTTGTTAGTTGTTTTTTGTTGTGCTTTATTAAAACTTTGTTAATTGCTTGCTGCGAAACGCCTTCATCAAAAAAATCTGAAACATAGCTTATGTCTTCTTGTGTATGATTCATATTTTTTAAATATACAATAAATGAATCACGTTGTAAACGTAGCTTCCTAATACATAGTCTTTCTTGATCTTCGTCTTTCAACGATTTTAGCTTTTTAGCTCTATATATCTTTTCATCAATAGTATAGTGTTTTGTAAACCGGCCATAGAAAGACCACTTATTAGGCGACTTAGGATATTTATACAGTTTCTTACCCTCGATATAAATCTCCTTCTTTTTGTCCAAATTAGCAAACCTAAAAAAACCCCTTTGGTAATTCTTACCGTAATGACAATGCACCAAGAACTTAGACCGCCAAAGTGCCAGGTTCTTATCAAGATCAAAGAAAGAAGGCAGAACCATAATAATAAATAAGTTCTTCTGTCTAATCTGCGCCATTAACTTAATAAGCATAACGTTAAGGCTGAGTATAGCCTCTCTACTAAAAGCGCCAGTTATTGCTTCATCATAAATAATACATTGGCCTTTTTCTGCATTCAAAACTTTATCTTTGAAATCGTCAGAAGAAAAACAAATTCTATCTATGGTTAATGTGGGGTCTACATAATGACCTATTTGCATAGCACAGACAGACTTTCCAACACCTTCAAACCCATCAACCACGCAAACAAAATCATTATCATGGTTATTGATCTGCTCTTTAATAATATCTAAATTGCTTTTCATATACCCATCCATAGAGTATTGTTTATTTCTTCCTTCTACTAAAACCATCTTACGACATATCTTGGATTACTGACTTGCCTGGATCATTCTTTTCTGCTTGAATATCAGTCAAACCAATTTTAACCATACATTCGCAAAAATATTTTACTGAATTACAAATTTGTTTATATGTGAAAACTGTCCCATCATCCATTGTATTTGAGCAAAGATTAGAATATTTTTTAAAAGCATCGTCTTTCAATATCTTTTTATAGTCTTTTATCTGTAACCAAAATTTTAATAAAAGAGTAGTTAAGAATCTCCTTTCGGAGTCGTTATCTTTACCATATAACTTATTACTTTGATATGCTGAAAAATTATCCAAAATAGAATAATGTAAGTTAATGATCTTACTTTTTACATAATCATACATACCATAAGTGGTATATGATGTTTGGTCGCCATCTACGAAATCTTCTATATCGTTATTCATTTCTTGTTTTTCTTGCATGTAATATCACCTATATATTTATTTATAAATTCCTCTAATTGAGATTCGCTCATATTCTTTTTTTTGTCAATCGGTCTGAAATCTTTATCCCTTACCTTTAGATCAAATATAAAATTTTTGTCTTTCATATTAGATTCCCCGGTATTTTACAAAGCTCTATTGTGTTAATCTCGTTTAGTATCTGGAATCCAAAGAAAGCTGCGGCCGCTGAACATATAGCGATTGCACTTATGAATTTAATAACATGCCTATAACCCCAAAGTTTATCGAAAAAATCGAAATCACCAGAAGCTTTTGCCGCTACTAAAGAAGTTTCGTATATTTCAGAATCTAGTTTATTAGTATTCTTTTTATCAAAGAAATCAACGCCTTGCGCCTTATCTTCTAAATGCGTATAAATTGGTACCTTATTTCTTGTTGTTGTCAAGTTCCTAGCCATCATATAAGCACAGTTATTACGGTGCATAGTCTTTTCAACCTTATTATATACTACTTCTGTTTCTGAACCATCAACAGATATTAAACGATGTATTGAAGGATTCTTATAAGTTTTTAATTTAATCCAGTTAAACATATCTTTTATGCTTGGTTTTTGTGGATTGAACTTCAATGCAACAATTAACATAAAGAATAAAAAAAAGTTTGTTAGCATTGAGAATGGTATTGCTGAAAGTATTTCTATATAGCTCATTTTATTTTCACCTGTATTAATTTATTTAAGAGTAATTTTTTAAAGAGAATTTCTTCTTTTTGTTTGGCGCGTTCATTTTTCTTGTTAATGAAAACTCTTGCCTTTGTGTGTTTAAGTTATGCCTTAGAAAGCCATCCCTTGATAAAGATGATACTTGAATAATATCTCTTGATCTTCTGAAAAGGTTTTCCAACTCTGTTGATCCAAGATTAAACTTAGATCTGATATATTTCATTGATCCAAGATTATTAGAAGCAACATGAATAAATGCCAATTCTGCGGATGTTAAATTAGCCAGTGCCATATCCCTATTTATATCTGAATGGACATCCTTTGCAACTGGATTAAATAACTGGTGCTGTGCTTCAAAATCAGTGTTAGGAACATCATTTGTTTGGATAAGCTTTTGCGCGCTTTCTTCCATCCATTCTGAATCTGCCGCCTCTGAAACTGGCTCGTCTATTAAATCTTCGTCATTATTCATTTTCTTCTATATGAACCTCAAATTGTTCTTTTTCTTTCGGCTTTGCGAATAGTTTAAGCACACAAGCCATAATTAAATATATACCCACCAAACAAAATGTGATACCAAAGCCCCATCTTAAACGTTGAGTTAAATCGCCAACATGTTCAATTAAGAAATATAAGCCTGTTAAAAACATAACTATACCACTTATGATTGTAAAAGAAGCATCCTTTAATATATAAGCAATTACCATTAAAACAAATATTGTCGTTAATAATAAGAAAGGAATAAGTGTGCTACCTTCTGTTAAGTCTTGGTCAATCGTAAAAAGCCCGGTTATCTCACAAGATCGATAACCTAATCGCTCACCAGTATAGTCATTAAAACAAACACCAAAGCCATCTGTTAAATTATCACATTGACATAATAAATCAAACTCATATGTTTCCCCTGTTTCTAGTTTATCTTCTTCGAATTTACTTGTTAAATATCCAAAACCACCAGTAACGGTCTTATAATTTTTATATGGTTCGCCATATGGTTCAATTAATATAGGGGTTTCATCCTTGTCAAACGCAAGCGCAACACAACTAACGCCAACTATTGGCGCATCTGTGACTGCATCCAATACTTGAAAAACATTTGCGTTTTCTTCACCTTTGTTAATCATGGGCGGAACTTTAACATTTGTTATAATACAGTCAGTTTCATGCGCGCCACTCACATTAAAAATATCAAAATTAATGTCGCCTGCATCACCCCAATTAAGTGGTTTTCCGGTTCCATCTGCATTTAATGAAAATGTTGTATTTCCTGTGAAATTATCACCTATTTGAAATGTATAACCAGCACCAAATAAAGAAGTTCTACACGATAAAGAATTTGTCGGAGTAGATTGCAATATTGATCCATTATCATTAACAAATACTATAAAACCAGCACGATTTTCTTCCTGTGCTGCAGTGCATGAGCATTGAAACACTGCTGTTTCCCCAGGGTGATAGTGATCCTTATCCAGTTCACAAATACCTGTATCTGCGCTTACGCATGAAATTAATATTAAGAAAAATAATATAGGGGCTACGCCCCTAAGGAATTTTATCCCCTTGACCCTTTGTTCGTTTTTCATCATATTCAACCTTATCTTGAAGCTAAGAAAATACTTCCTGCAATTAGAACTAAACCAGCCACAGCTTCTAGAACTGGGAAAAGATTTGTAATTGTTGCAGTTGTGCCTGTAAAACTTTGGTTATTAATAACTTCGATTGTTACTGGCATAAGTACAGCTACGATTAAGATGATACCAACAAGCAAATTGATGATGCCTGTTCCGACCTGACCTTTTTTATCCATTTGATATTTCACCTACCGAAATATCTAACGTTGTTTAGCTTTAAATATTTAATGTTAATATCATACGGTTATTTGTTAAAATTTCAAATAATTATCGTATAAATTTAATTTAAGCTTGTCCTTAATATAATCTGTTAATGTGCTGTATCCTTCTTCAAAAGCTTTTTCTTTTAATCTGTCTTTTTGGTTTTCTGAAACCAGTATAACTATTCTGGAATTTTTAACCATCTAAATATAAATGGAAGAAGAAAAAAGAATTTAAACATTACTATTTTCTTTGTATTTCATATCTTGTAGAATTTCGTCAAAAGCTTGCCTGGAGTGTATTTTTTTACTATTTAGCCATTGGTGGGTATCTCTTGAAATACTAATGGGTATTTTACTTTTTTTATTAGTTTGTTTTCCTTCTTCCATCTTTCCTTTCCTTTTTCATTAACTTACGTAAAACTAAACTATGTAAAGATATACTAATATATAAATATTTATATCCTACAACCTCTATTATAATAAACTTTATATAGTGTGTTAGATATTTTATTATTATGGCAAGATTTGAGTTTACAATGTCTAAGAATATGAAAAAAGACTTGTCAAAGCTATCAAAAGAAATGAATAAAGATATGTCATTTATTGCCAGACGATCAATTTCTAAATTTATTAAAGACATTAGGAGCGGGAACTAATGGTATCTGATTTAATAACACGAGAAGTTCCAAAGGGAACAACACCAACAGAAAGAAGAGAGCAACAACGAAGGGAATCTTTTAAAGGTGATGATGGTTTTCAAAAGTTTACAGCAGAAAGAAAATTCTTTGAAGAGGGTGCTGCATTATTACCGGAAAGCGTAAGCAGAAGTAAACCGGATGTATTAACACCTACAAAAACATTAATAGCAGACACACAACAAGAAGCATTAAAAACTATCCAACTACAAGAAACAATACCTGGTGGCCGAATAGTTTCACCGGGAGAAACCATTAAACTTACAGAACCACAAATAAAAACAAGAGAGTTTAGTCAGATAGTTTCAAAAACACAAGAACCTACTGGATTAGAAAAGCTTAAACAATTTTCACCTATAAAAGTAGAAGAAAGACAATTTGTTAATCCTTTCTTTAATATAAGAGAAGAATCGCAGATATTTAGATCAGATTTATTAATACAAGATATAAAAGAAAGCGTAGGTGTGCAAGAAGTTCCAACCATTTCAAAGAAGGAAGAAGTTTCTGGCTTATTCTCTGGATTCAGTAATAAGATATTTATAAAAGAAGGGACAGATCCAAGCGTAATATTACACGAATTTACACACTTAACAGACCCATTCACTAAAACGACAGCTTTTGGTTTATTAAAATTAAAAGAAGGACAATATCCAAAAGGAACACTAGAACAGGTAAGAAAAGACTATAATCTAAAAAGAGAAGGTAGGAAAACTTTAAACCCACTAACTGGTCAGTTTGAGTCAACACTCCCAGAATTTGATACTTTTTTAAAACAATATAAAGAAGGAGAACAGACAGCAGAAGCATTGGCTTTATATGCGCAAAATTTCCCAGATGAAATCAACAGAGAAATTTTAAGTCAACGTGGAGTAGAAGGGGTTAGGGGTGGATCAAAGACAGCAGAGTTATTAGTTGATAAATTCTTTAAGCCGGAAGAAAAATTTATAACAAAACAACAAACAGTTATTAACACAGGTTTTTTACAAGATATAGGCGTAGCAATAAAAGAAAAAATATCTAAAAAAGAAGAAGTTAAACAACCTATAGATTTTGATTTCGCAGCAACAACTATAGATAGTGGTCGAATAGTATCGCCAGGCGAAACTATGGAACTACAAACAACAAAACCAAGAACATTAGAATTTGCAAAAACTATCCCAGTATTAGAAAAAGAAGAACTGTTTGCAGAATTAAAAGAGATACCACAGAAACGTTTTGAAACTGGACTTAAAGGATTGGTTGAAGATGTGCAAATAGATATACGAAAGAAGCAACAGCCAGCACTAGAATTCTTCACAGAGATTAAGGGGCGTGAACTTGAAAGGCGTGGACTTATTAGGGAATCTATAGGCTTCGCTGTAAAAGAAGAAACAGTTACACCAGAACAAATCAAAGCAGAACAGCAAAGATTCGAAGAACTTAAACCAATATTAACTTTAGAAGAAACGCCTGGTGCAATTATAGCCGGTTCCGCATTAGCATTTTCTGGAGTTGCAGAAGGTGGGTTTAATGTTGCCGGAGCATTATTACAACCAGTTGAAACAGTTAGAACTATACTTCAAGAACCTGCTGGATTAGTAACTGCACCTATTAAAAGAATAATACAAGAGCCAATAAGTGGAGCTGCTTCATTAGGTACAGAGGCTTTCTTATTTGGTAAGGTGGGAAAAGCAGTTAAAAAAGTAGCAAAGCCGCAAGTTGTGTCTAAGGCTAAAAGTTTTTTATTAGATGAAACTAGCCGTATAGATGTTTTAAGAAAAAAAATACCTAGTGAGAAACAACCTTTCAAAGCACCGAAACCAACAGAAAAAATATTTGTTCCAGATAAAGTTTCTAAGATAGAGATAACTAAACCTGGTGAGATTGTATCAACTATTGAAACATTAGAACTTAAAAGAAAAGCACCAGGTTTCGATGTACCAGAAATTTCTAGATTAAGGCCAGTTGTTGATCCACTTTTTAAAGTATCAAAACAAAGACAAACTGTATTAGTAGGTAAAGCCACGCCAATCCAAGAAGCTGCATTTTTAAAACAAATAGGTATAAAAGAAATAAAAGGAACTGTAACAACATTTGAAAGGGCTGGACAATTATCTGGACAAAGGCGATTATCTTTTAAACCATTAAGTGAAGGAGAGTTAAGACTATTACAAAGACAGGCCGATATAAGAATCAAACCAGAGTTTCAAAGAACCATAACAGAGTTTAAACCACCTACAAGACCAAAACAATCAATAGTAGGTTTACTTACATTTAAAGGGAAAAAGGGGCAGGTAGGTGGTCTAAGATTAGATTTTGATAGGCCATTCAAACAATTAGGCACAAAGTTTAAGGTTGAAAGATTTAAAACAGAATTAACACCGCTTGAAAGGGTAAAGAAACCAGTATCTAGGGACATACCTTTATTTATACAGCCTAAGTTTGGTGAAATATCAAAAACAAGTATAGGGTTAGAACCAATAACTGCACAAAAGCCAGTATCTAAATTAATAGACGCACAGGAACCAATATTTAAACAAATAATACAACCAAAAGAAATAGCTGTTCCTAAGTTTGATATTTTACAGCCAACTAAAGAACAACCAGCGCAGAAAGAAAAAGGAATAAGTTTATCAATTACAGAAACTATTTTTGAAACTCCAAAGAGAGTAACAAGAGTTAGTAGACCAAAAAGACCAACACAGTTTGAAAAGCCAAAGAAACCAACGAGGCCAATCATACCTTTTACTTTGCCGGACAAAGGAAAAGATTTATTTGCAAAGCCTATGCAGAAGAAAGAAATAGGCTATGATACAATAATAAAAGAAAAGGGCAGACTTACAAAAGCAAATATAAAAGGCTTACCAAGATCAGAAGCTAAAAGATTATTAAAGGATGTATTAGAAAATAGTTTAAGCGCATCTGGAAGGATCACAAAGAAGAAAACAAAAGTCCCCGCCAGTAGGAGATCAAGACTGGCAACAGGTTCATTTAACGAAAAGAATTTCAGAAAAGGAAAGACAACAAAGACACAAGAATTCACAGTAGAAAAGCGAGGTGCAAGGCTTAACAGTCCTGGTGAAATCGCTGGAATAACTGCAGCTAAATTATTAAGATCTAGAAAAAAACAATTAAAGAAAGCATTATTTTGAGGTGAATAAACATGACATATTATAAGGAAAGACCAATTGAGAAAGTAAGAGAACAACGAAGCAAGATACCTTTTTTTGCACCTATCAAAGACGAAAAGTCAGACAGAGAAAGGGAAAAGATTTTAAAATCTTTAATCGGCGACGAGAATAAATTTTAAAAGGTGGTTAGAATAGGCAAGAATCTAATAAGTAAAGAAAGAAGAAAAAGGGATTTAGATATTGCTTTTTCTAAATTTGAAAAGGCAAGCAGCAGAAAAAGAAGAAGAGCATTTAAACAAACAGGCGATTTTATAGGCATGCAATCAGAAAAATTATTCAAAGATAGTAAAGAGATAAAGAAAAAGCAAAGGATAAATAAATTTAAATTTAAATCTTTTGTTAAAAAGTTTTCATAGAATGAGATTTAAAAAAGGTCAAGGATCTGGATTTATAGTTTTAACAATTTTAATCATAATAATATTGTTAATCATTTATATAGCTGGCGCCCCTGCAATTAAGGATGTTGTTTCCAGTTTTGTTGCTACTTCCAATTATCCTTTATTAAATCTAATAGTACAATTATATTTACCTTTTGGAGTTTTCATAATATTTTTTATGTTGTATATAATGATTAGGCGATCTTAATGAAGAAAATAATAATTTTAATAATAATGTGTATAGTTTTATCTAGTTCTAGCCTTGCAGCTAATAGTTGGGATACTGGCAACTGGACTAATTTCTGGTCACATGATACTGTTGATATTGATGGCAGTATTTCAATAGATTCTAAAGGTAATAATAACGGTACAATAATAGACACAACAAACCTATTCGATGGTTTGATAAATGAATCTATGAACGTGACTGATGGTTATATTCTAACTGATAAAGTTGGTTATGTTGATGATGGCCAAGCATTTACTGTGGCTGGCTGGTTCAATTCAAATACTAATGGAGCCGATAAAGGGAGAATAGTAGGAATTCAAGGCGATGTATTAGTGTCAAATGTAAGGATTGATTTATCATTAGACACTGATAAAGTACAGGCAGTTGTAAAAAGCAATAATGGAAATCTATTAACATTAGCTGGCCCAATGTCTGCCAATAAATGGCATTTTGTAGTAATTACTTTTGACGGTACAAGTGACCATAGATTTTATATCAATGGTTCATTACATAAGAACCAAACAATGGTTCAAATAAATTTTACAACTGGTTCAAATTGGACTATTGGCGCGCAACCAGAAGACCCAACAAACCCTGTTGGGAAGTTTGATGGTTTAATTGATGAAGTTAATATATGGTACGAAGAACTAACACCTACACAAATAACAGATTTATATAATCATGGTAAGAATCACTTAAGAGCTGACGAACTAGCGCCAGGCATAGATATAACATTAAGCTATCCAGTAAAGAATAGAAACTATAATTACAATAATACTAATATAACAAAAAGATATAATGGTTATATTAATGCAACAACAAGCAAAAATTCCAGTTGTATATTAAACGATACAAGATTTACTAAAATGGGTTCAAATTTTTCATTTACTCACTCATGGTTTAATAATACATTAATAACTGATGGATTAGTTGGCATTAATATAACTTGCGTTAAACCTGATGAAAACTTAAATGGTTCTATAGTATTTAATTTTAGTATTGATACAATACCACCAAACATAACACTATTTAATTTTGTAAATAATCAAAAGTTATTTAGTAATTTAGATTTAAATTTGTCTGTATTTGATATAAATTTATTATATGTAAATACTAAGATAAAATTTCTTGGAGATAATTCAACTAAGTATTTAAATCAAAGTGGAATATTGAACCAAGAATATTATAATATAACTAAAATGTTTAGTTTCATGAATAGAACATTCTGGCCAAAGGGTAACTATTCTATAGAAATAAATACATCTGATAGATTTTTGAATAACCAAACATTAAACATAAAAGATCAAATATTTTATTTTAATATTGTAAGGACTGATTTAAATATAAGTATCTTTAACGCATCAGATAATCAACTTATAACACATACTAACGTTACTATATTAATAAACACTACACCAATAACATTGAATCAAACAGACACAGGAAACTTATTAGTATTAGATATTGTTCCTACTGACTATCTAGTTTTTGCTTCTGCTCCCGGTTTTGAAAGTTCTAACTTTTTATTAACTGTGAATGAAGGAGATATAAATAACCTAAGTATTTTTTTAATAGATTCACAAGCAACAAATAAATTTACTTATTTTGTAAAGGACAGGGAAAATAATAATATAATAGAAGGGGCAACAGTGACTTTATTACAAAGGATAGAAGGTATCTTCCAAGTTGTAAACCAACAGGTAACAGATTTTGCGAGTACTGTTTCATTTGAACAGGATCCAGACGGGATATATAAACTAAACATTTCTGCGACAGGTTTTGAAACAAGGCTTACAGATGAATATCAACCAAATGTAGATCTTACACCTTATGTTATATTTATGGAAAGTTTATTATTAGATAAGGTTTTCAATATATTTGATTTCGTTACATTCACAGTAAACCCAACAAACACATTGGTAGATAATAGCAGCATAGAAATAGACTTTATTACTAAATCAAATACTAGTAGAATTATTCAGTTTGGTTGGAATTCAACAATAAATGGAACTGTGTACAGCGCGAGCGAAACAAATAGTAATGGTGGAAATGCGAACAATATAATAGATTTAACAAATTTAAGTTTAGGATCAAGTTTCCCAGTAGATTTTTTTATAACATATTCTTCTGATGTTTCAACGGAAACTTATGAGTTTAGAAGAATCTATTTAAGGTCTGCCTTGAATAAGACAATAAACATAACTTTGTTCGATACATTAACTTTATTATCCGATGAAATAGACGAAGAACAAAAGAACCCACTAACTGTAAAAACAATTTGTACTATTCTTTTAACAGTTTTGGTTATATTAATGTTAGTGGTTGAGGGTTTTGTCCCAGTGTTCGCAACAGGTATCGCAATGCTTATTATATTAGGTGCTGCTTTGTTTGGGTTCTTCGATATGGTATTAGCAATAATTATGAATTTTATTTATTGGATATACTTTTTTATAATCATGAGGGAGGAATTTTAAATGGCTGGACAATGGTTTTCAATTTCAATATTAATGTTTTGTGTAAATACATTTCTCTATGTTTCGGCAGCAAGTTCCGGCGCTTGTTTATTTGATGGTGATATGTTATGTCAAACTATAAATAGTAATTACGATCAATCAAACTTTTTGAATGATTCTTCTTTGAGCGGTTTAAATACGTCTAACGCCGTAACATTACCAGAACAAAGAACTGCACAGGAAGGGGCAGAAACCGGCACCGTATTATTTTTACTTGATTCGTTAAATATTGTTTATGATGGTATAGCCACATTTTTCAATTTCGCATTTGCACCATTATCATTATTTAAGATACAAGGCATGCCATATATAATTTCTTTTTTATTAGCGCCAGTTTTAACAATTGCTTTTTGGCTTTCGATAATACAGCTTATTAGGGGGGCAACATAAATGGCTTTTAGTGACGCATCAATAATTACTTTATTCGTAGAGTTTTTTGTAAATGATATATTTGGCCATGTGTTTTTATCTGTAATATTTTTAACAATGGTAATATTAAGCATATTATTATTTTCCAGAGTTCCAAAGATAGCAATAAGTTTATTTGCTTTGGCCATCATATCAACATTGGGTAAATCTGGTTATGTGCCAGTTTGGATCAGTGTTTTATTATGGGTAGGTCTTGGCTTATTATGGGGAACTATGATTTTAAGGCTTATTAGATGAAATGGTAGGAGGTGAGAAAAAAAATGAATAAAAAAGGACAAACAGAATCAAATGTAATTATCGCTTTTATAGTGATTGTGATTATTGGCGTTATATCAATAGCAATAACTCAAGACTTAATAAGTCCTATGGTTGAACCGCAACAGATAATTAATGAAGCTTTGACTACTAGTAACGTTAGCGCTGTTAGTTTAGCACATAATGATTTATCGGCGAATGCTTCTTGTACTTTAACACCATACACCACGGATTTATCTGCTGGGACAATAATTTGGTCTGATACACATCCAAGTAATGCAACTTTATGTAATTATAGTTATTATGCTGGGTCTTATGCTAGTTCTACTACTAGAATAGTAACTGATTTAATCGTAACATTATTTGCAGTTTTAGTATTGATGATTATTGCATTCTTTGCTATTAAAGCTAGATAAACTTATTTTTTCTTTTTTTTATTTAAAAATATATAGGGGGTGAAAAAATGCCAGTGTTTCAATCATTCAATGCCAGAAATAAAGCTTGGGTAAAAATTAAGAAGATGAAGAATGGAAAGACAAAAATTTTAAATGTTAAACAAGTTAAACCTAAAGTTCCATTTAAAGGCGTTGCAAAGAAATAGTTTTTTAGGCTAGGCTCAATTAAACATGATTCTAGCCGCTTTTATTTTTTTCTGATATATTATCGCAGATATATGTTTTAATGGCTGGAATGTACTCTGTTTCTTTCTCATTTGATTCTGGAAGCTTCTCTGATAAGTTTTCAAAGTATTTTACTTCTAATGATTGGTTTTCGTAAGAGTTTGCATATAATATTTTTGTAATTAATAATACCATAAAAAACATTATAAATATGAAAAATGTTGTAAATACATGCGCTTTATCTTGTACATTCATTCTTCATCACCAGAAGCTTTTATTTAGGTCGTCTTTCTTATCTTTACGTTTATCTAATAGCTTAGTAACATATTTTTGTCTGGCCTTTTCTTTGGCTTGTTGTTTTGTTTGTTTTATAACTTCGTGGTTATACTGCTTTTTATAGATCTTCTTTAAGAGTTTCTTTTGTTTGTTTGATTCTTTTATATTGTTTAAAATTTCATCAATATATGGTTTGATTAAATTATTGATTGCTGTAAATATTCTTTTAATTAAAGATAGTAAACCAATAAAAATAAATTCGAAATAATCCATTATTTTTTTAAATCTGCTCATTTTCTTATTATTCCCCCACATTTTAAAATTCCAAAGCCCCATCTAATAATATATTTATTAAAAAATGTCAAAGATCTCCAATATTCATATCTATTATAATCCATTATTTTTTTAAATCTGCTCATTTTTGCCACGGAACATCTCCATATTTATCAAACCAACCACCAAGTACTTTGGGAAAACGTATGGTATTAATCATAAAGATACAAAGTATCATAATTATAATAAAATTCAAATTATAAGGAATATACATACTATTTACTTTAATCAATAATTCCGCCCATAATTTCAGCGTAATTATCATCGCGAAGTATGTGATTATGACACCAAGATTAATTAAAATTGACTTACCTACCCAAAACCAATCGCTCTCGGTTCTAACATATCCTTTATTTTTTGGAATACTACTCTCAGTCTTTGCTTTTGCTTCATTTTCAGTATATGCCCTTACTGTTGATTCTCCATAAAATTTTATTTTAAATTCTTTCTTCTTTTGTTCAACTATTTTAATCACCATTTAACTTTAAAATTTGTAAGTTTATTAATATTCAAATATTTGCTTTTGTTTTGATTTTTTGTCTGATTTACTGTTTTCGAAATCTACCTTGTAACTGTTTTCATCGATCACTATTTCTTTTAGTTCCTTATAATCTGTTAGTCGTTTCATCTGAAATAAGCTTTCCTTAGATATAATGTTTTGCCCGTGTTTC
>Ga0233412_10000541_pt1 | contig 21695 bp, 29 predicted proteins | sample Na_anoxic_4_MG_FD_180667 | JGI IMG/M metagenome (GOLD analysis project Ga0233412, IMG submission 180667) | Seawater microbial communities from Saanich Inlet, British Columbia, Canada - Na_anoxic_4_MG | ecosystem: Environmental > Aquatic > Marine > Inlet | place: Canada: British Columbia...
AGTTTCCGCTTCTAGGGTTCGGGGTCAGGCATTGTCGCCGCGAGGTCGTGATCTTAGCTTAGCTTCTCAGGGCCTGGCCGGCTGCTGAGCCCCAGCTCTCGAGGATATCCGAGATCTTGTTGCTGGTTGCTGTGATACTGTCTACTGTTTTTTCGATTTTGCTTAGGGTTTCTTGATTCATAGTTATTGTATTTAGATTAGTATATGTTTAAGTCTAGCTTGGATCCCATCAGATAGTTGGACATCATCAGTTTGTCAATCTTGTGGCCGTCGATAGGTTGTATACCTTTCTTGTAGTCGGCTTCGCTTCGGTTTTTCTGGTAGAACTTTATCAGTTCATTGATTGTGTTGTGATCTTGTAATGTCATAGTGTTATGTTATTAGAGTTTAGTATTGATGTTAGTTCCAGTATAAAGTTTAGATAGTCCATATTTATTTTAGTTTATATTTGATTAGATTTCGGTCAAGGATCTTTCCTACAGTTTCCAGGTCGCTGTTGTCTACATATAGTCCGTCTGACATTATATGGATCGGTCTGTTTAGTTTATTACTGTTAGTAATTTGATTGATTGTTTTGTAGTTGGTATTGAATTGGATCTTAGTCATAGTTAAAGTATTAAGTTATTATTATTTGTTACAGTTATATTATCTATTAGTAGTCGTTTTAGTTATGTAGTAGTTTGGTATTAAGGACATGTTGAGGTTGGTTATTTATATTGTTGAATTAGTTTATTAATATCTTTTAGATTTGAGAAGTGGTAGTGATAGATAACTTCTTTTGTATTTGAATTGAATATTGTAAAGTCATACATTTTGTGGTTTGAGCAATAGTAAATTTGAAAGAATGTTTTGTTTGAAAAGATTTGATTTGTCATTTGATATTTATTTTAGTTATTAATTATTTATTTTATTATTATTATTAATTTCTTTATTCACTTATATTATCTATATTAAGTCGTATTTCCTATGCTATACACTCGCTGCGCTCGCGCTGCGCTTCGCTCGGCTAAGAGTAAGCTGTAACTCCAGGCCGCAAATCGTATAACGAAGGTAAAAGCTAAAGCATAATCCCTAAAATGAAAAGGGGAGTGGGGTTTTTGAATTTCGTTTTCTTTTTAAAAATCATTTTTGTTTTTACTATATAGCCCTATACCCCTAATTATGTAACAAAATTTTTTTTCGGCCCGTAGCTTTTCAAGAAACTGGGTAATAATATATATTATAGTATTAAATTGCAAATAAATGGCCTCAAAACAAAAATTATCGCCTGCGGCGAAGAAGCGTAAAGCCGCCAGAGACCTAGCTTTTGCTAAAACACCGGCCCGTAGAGCTAAAAAAGCCCATGCGCAGCGTGAAAGGCGCAAGGCAAAGAGGAAAGGGGTCGATGTTAGAGGCAAAGATTGGGATCACAAGGACGGAAGATGGGAAAAGATCTCAAGAAATCGTGCAAATGACGGAGAGGGTACTAAAAAAGAGGGTAGAAAGAAATACAAGGTACCAAAACGCAAATATAAAAAGAAAAAATAAAAATTATGGGCAGATTAATAAGTTATCCGGTGCTATCTACAATATCTTCAGAGGATTGGATCCCTGTATCGGATATATCGACGGAGGGCAATCCGTTGAGGAATGTTACTGTTAGCGCTTTGTCTACTTTCTTTAATGAAAATGGTGTTTGGGCTCCTATTACTGGGGGCATAAACTACTCCGGGGGTAAGGTAGGCATAAATACAGATAATCCGCAGGGAACATTAAACATAGTTAACGACTCTCCCGGTACTTGGTCTTTAAGATTAACAGCTGCAGACGGAGGAGACATGGGAGGATTTTTGCAAGACAGCAGTAATAACACTGAGTTGATTTTAAAAGAAGGTGGAGGGTCTGGTAATGTGGTCTTAAATAGCTTAGGTAAGTCATATATAGCGGGGGGTAATTTTGGAATAGGTACAGGTGTTCCTAATTCGAAATGTCACATTGTAGGCGACCCAGGCTTTACCGCGCTTAGAGTCGACGGCCCAACAATTGCGGAAGACGATATAGAAATCCAAAACTCGTTTAACGGTCTGATATTAAAGTCCCCTGACGGAACTAGGTACAGAATAACTGTAGCAAATGGTGGAACCCTAACTGTTACCGCGGTGTAAGTAAAAGTTAACCGTAGCTTTTTAAAATTACATGTAATTATATAATAAAATTTAATCCAATGAATCAAATAGTAAAAAAGTTTAGCTTTGGAGACAAAGGTAGAGACAAAGTATTTAAGGGCGTTGAAACCCTAACAGAAGCCGTAGCCTCAACACTAGGCGGCGGCGGAGAGTGTGTTATTTTTGAAGATGCACAAGGTATACCTGTAATAACTAAAGATGGAGTGACGGTAGCGGAGCTATCAGTGTTGTTGGACCCTGTAGAAAATATGGGGGCTTCTTTAGTAAAACAAGCAGCCAGGAGAACAGTTGCTGAAGCAGGAGATGGTACAACGACATCTACAGTATTAGCACATGCGATATTAAAAGAATTCGACAAGTCGAAAGATAAGTTTACTAGCAGGCAAAAACGCGATGCTATTAATAATGTGGTATCTAAAGCTTTAACATACTTAGATAAAAACGCAAAGCCAGTCAACGGCAGTATGATTGATGAGGTTGCTACAATATCTACCAATAATGACGAAGAGCTAGGACAGCTGATAGCCGACGCTTACAGGGCAGTTGATCTGACAGGTGTAGTTATGATGGAAACATCCAATGACGGGGAAACTAGTATAGACGTAGTAGAAGGAGTGCAATACGAGAAAGGATTTGCAAATAATCACTTTGTAACTAATCCTGCTGCAAACACCGCGGAACTTAGCAATCCTAAGATACTGCTAGTGGATTCAATGATCGATACTATCAGGCAAATACAAACGGTATTAGAGCACGTAATTAAAAACAATATACCATTACTTATAATAGGGGATGTTGATCCCAAAGTAATAGCTGCCTTAGCTATGAATAAAAACAAAGGATCCATAAAGGTAAATGTAATTCCTGCGCCGACACACGGGGTAAATAGAAAGGAAGTATTTGATGATTTAGCTTTGTTGACAGGAGCGTCTGTTGTAAGTGAAAACTTAGGGGATGATTTAGACATGATTGACTTGTCATTCTTAGGAACATGCATTAAAGCTGTGTCAACATTTAGAGATACAGTGTTACAAATAAGCGAAGAACAATCAGAGGAAGTGCAGGCTTTAATAACTAATATAAAAAAGGAGCTCCTAACGGAGTCACTTCCGGGTAAAATAATTAAGCTTGAAAAAAGATTAGCTATGTTAGCGGCTAAGTTGGCAGTAGTGAAAGTAGGGGGTAACTCTGATGTGGAATTAAATGAAAAGAAAGATAGAGTGGAGGATGCAATATGCGCTACTAAAGCAGCTATCAAAGAAGGTGTGGTTGCAGGTGGAGGCATCGCGTTGATTAACGCAGCCAACAGCATTAAAGCAAAGAATTCGGCAGAGAAGTTAGTTTTAGAAGCGCTATCCTACCCTCACAACACAATAATGAAAAACGCGGGACTTGATTTGCAAAGCATCGACAAAAAGAATTGGGGTGTTAATGTAGAGACCGGCAAAATGGTTAATATGTTTAAAGCAGGTATTATAGATCCTGTATTGGTTACAAAATCAGCTTTAAAAAATGCTGCTTCAGTTGCTTCGACTATATTGTCAACTAACTGTGTTATGTCTAACGAAAGAGGATAATATGAAAGCAATAGGTAGAAACATAATAATAGAAAAATTAAAAGAAGGTATAACTGAAACTGAAGGCGGGCTGCTTTTAGCTGAAAGCCATAGGGAGGATATAAGATATGTTCAAGCTACAGTTGTATCAACGGGAAGCGAGTGTGATGGCATTAATAAAGATGATGTTATTTATTACGATAGGCATGCGGGGCATAAAATAGAACTTGATAGAAAAACGTTTCATGTTATAAAAAACAATGATGTAGTATTCGTTTTATGAGAAAACTAACCGGTGGTGATATAAAAGATTTAGGTTTATTAAAGCATTATAGAATTATACGTAAATGGGCTTGCAAAACAAATGGCATCACCGATGCGGATTTAGAGCTGTTGATTTACTTTGACTGTTTAGGACAGTTTAGAAAGCGTGATTTTGAGGACGGTAGCCTTACATACTCTTGGGACAATAGGAGATGGAATAGGCTGCTTAAAGAAGGTTGGATCGTCAAATGGCGAGGTTATAATGGGTCCGATAAAAGCTACAGTATATATAAGATCAGTTTTCGATGCAAATGCTTAATACAGCAGATGTATCGTATAATGTTAGGAGAAGAGGATATACCTACTTCAACTAGACGCAATCCTTTAATGAAGAAAGACACATACAGCGCGAAAGTTTATTCCGCCGCATTCGATAAAGTTAACAAAGATAAAACAAGATAATTATGGTAAACATGAATATGTTCGGGCAAATGCCAGGAGGGCAATCTACTAGCGAAAGAGCAATGGCAGATGCCCAGGCCCACTTACAATCACAAAAAACCGCGGCTCAATTAGCTGCCTCCCAGAATACGGAAATGCAAGCTACAGCAGGTATAAATCCTATGTTTGACCCTCTAGGCGCATTAGCTGCCGCAACCTCACAAAATCCAGTGGCTAGAGCCATGGAATCGGACATGCAATACAACAATGCAATTACCCCCCTCCAACAGGACAAGGTAGTCGGCATAACGGGAAACAACGTAAGCAAAGCGCTATCGGTAGACCCTAACGCTATAAATCGTATAATGTAACAACAAAATAATTATGGATCACAACAACAAAATACACCACAATAACGGAGCAAGTACGCCAGTCCAAGGTGAATCAGCTTTATGGGATGGACCCTTAGACCAAAGAGGTAGACCTCACTTGCCGGGAAGTTCTACAGGGCCAAAAGGGATGCAGGTATTAAAATACCCAGTACCTTATGAATCCAAGCCTATAACAGAGTGCGCTAAAAAAGGCCTTTACCATGAGGGTTACCTCTAATTTTAAAAAATCAGAATTTGATTGTAGCTGTGGTTGTGAGATGCCTGACGAAGTTTTTTTTAACATAGAAAAACTAGCTAACCAGTTACAGTATCTTCGAGACTTTATAGAATTGCCAATAGGCATAACTAATGCATACCGATGCCGAAGCCACAACAAAGCAGTTGGTGGAGTTTCTAACAGCCAACATATACTAGGTAAGGCAGCGGATTTGCAGGTTAAAGGTATATCTACGGATGAACTGTACAAAGTTGTAGATACATTAGCTGAGTATAATCATGTAATGCAAGGGGGATTAGGCCTGTACGATACATTTGTGCACTACGATATACGCGGAAAAGAAACAAGATGGAATAATAAAACAAAATAGTTATGGCAGAAAAAAAGAAAAAAGCGGTGCCTAAAAAAAAAGGTAAAGCGCCATCGCGTAAGAAATCAGAAGGAAACTACTCTAAAGTAAAAAAAGGCGGGGGAACAGGTAAAAAAGCCGGTGGGGGTATGACCGCTAAAGGTGTTGCTAAATATCGTAAAGATAATCCTGGAAGTAAACTTAAAACCGCTGTTACAACGCCTCCTTCGCAATTAAAAGCCGGAAGCAAAGACGCTAAAAGACGTAAAGCGTTTTGTGCTAGATCCAAAAGCTGGAAGTCAGAGAGAGGGTTAGCTGCGCGAAGAAAATGGAATTGTTAGTATGAAAAGAAACAAACCAAATTGTGGATGTCTCAGTAAATATATGAAGACCGCACAGACTGGAACTAAAGGGGCTAAAGGTCGGAGCGGATGGGACGCAAAGCCCGTATTTAGAATAACCAATCCACGAAGTCGATGAAAGCTAAAAAGAAAACAACTCCTTGTTGGAAAGGATATATAAAGCAAGGCACAAAAAAGAAAGGCGGGAAAACCGTTAATAACTGTGTAAAGAAAAAATAACAGAATAGGACTGTATAAACCTAAACCAAAAACAAATATAAATGACTAAAAACTCAAAAAAATTATGTCACAAAGATTAAAAATTAATTATTCCGGAAGCGGAAACACAGGAACAGCTGTATTTAACGCAGACGATATTTTTCGTGCTGTTTTTGTTCCAGATGGTTTTGGAGACGACCAGGTGTATTTATACACATCAACGGGCTCTTATTTTACACTAACAAGCGTGGGGGGAGATTTTGGTTCTTCTGCAAAGGCTATAGAAAAAGCTGTTAACAACGCTTTAACATCAAACCCTGGAGGTAGAGTTGTAGAGGTTACTTTAAACAACATGACGAGTGCGGGTGACACAATTAACAATCCAGCTTAAAGTGAAGCCAAAAGGACTAGGAGATAGTATAGCTAATTTCACACACAAAACATAAACATAAACATAAACAAAAACAAAAACAAAAACAAAATGGCAAAATTTATCGCAATTAAATCTTCAGGTGCTGCAGAAGCAGGTGGAGACTTATTATTAGGAGTAGAAGGGATTTTAAACGTTTACGCTTTCAATCCAACAACCACTGTAGTCAAATACAACGGAACGGAGGCTACGATCACTCACACCGCATTGGCAACTCCCTATACTCAAGTTCGTAATGCAGTTAACGCAGCGTTAACAGCTAACCCAGGTGGGGTCAAAGCTAGAGTACAGTTACCAGCAGGCGTTACTGTAAGCTCAATAGCAATAGCATAATTATTTTTAATAACCCTGCAGAGTAAAATTTGCGGGGTTATTATTAAACTAAAGAATATGAGTAATATAATTTCATGGTTAACAGGGGGGCTCATAAAAGAGGTTGGGTCTGTGATCGATAGTCTAACGACTACAAAAGAAGAGAAACTTGAGGTCAAGAAACAATTGCAGGTTATTCTTGAAAAAGCCGAGGCTAACGCACAAGTGGAAGTTACCGCGAGATGGAAGTCGGACATGAGTTCGGATAGCTTTCTTTCTAAAAACATTAGGCCAATGGTATTGATATATCTTACCTTTATATTTTCGGCATTAGCATTTGCTGACGGAAATATTGGCGACTTTAAAATAGCTGAAGCATACATACCTATTTTTCAAATATTGTTGGTTACCGTTTACGGGGCATACTTTGTAGGTAGATCTTGGGAAAAAGGCAGGAAAATAATGAATAATAAAAACAAATAAAGTAGTTTTACAAAATTTTGCGTAATTATATAATAAATAGCAAGCATGGCATACAAACAAATTTTCGGAAGAGAGAGTATAGGAGGCACTGGAGCGTTTTTTAGTAACACTGATTTAACTAATCCAGAAAAGAAAAAACCTGTTAAAGTAAAGGAAGAATCTGTTGCGCCTGTGCAGACAATAACTAAAAATTCTTCAGAATTTTTTAAACCCTCATACGCACAAAGCTACAAAGCCGGGCATGTTATGCCTACAATAAGCCAAGATCTTGATGGCAATAATTTTGATCCCATCCCCTACGAGGCTCTTGACGAAGTAGTTATTTCCAATAAACCACAAAATAATGTAGTAGTAGGGCCTAAAACACAGGAGCAAGCAACTGATTATGGGGCAGACACTAGTTATAAATATGCTCCGAGGTTTAATAGAACAGAACTTACTAAAGAGCAAGCAAAAAAGCACGAAAAGCGTAGACGGGATATTATTAGCTCCGGGTATAAAGATATAGGGGCTTTTGAATCCCACGAAGATATTCCTGGGATGAAACTAAAAAGGTACTATGATGATTGGAGTAAGAGCGATTTTGACTATATTCAAAACGCAAGAAATCAGCACTTAAAACCAGAATTCCAGTCTACTCCCAGTATGTTTAATAATTTTAAAAGTCAAGAAATAGACTTGTCACAAGGGCCATCTCAAGTAGACTTTCAAAGCTTAGTGCAGGATCCAGCAGGACAGACATTTTTAAATAGATACAACGATCCAGTTACTAGGAAGCTATTAATGGAGCAGTCAGGTTTAAGTAATATGGATATTGACAATATGCTAATAAAAGCGCTCCAGACAACTACGACGCATGAAAACGAAGAGGAAACATCAAAAATGAAAGCCGCAGGGTATATTGCTCAGGCTTATTCAAATACACCAAGGTCTATTCATCAAGAACAAAAACCTCAGGATCTTACTGGTAAAATACAAATGGGTAAGGATGTCGGTGAAGCTGTTCATAACCATGAATATGCACATATTTCTGGATTCGATGTTACCCAGGGAAAATATCTTAAGCAGCTTGTGGGATCTGCGTACCAACAAAGAAAAAATAACCCTGAATGGATCAAAACTCCTAAAACATCCTTGTTCCACCCCCTTAATGACCCTGAAACCACGGAATATATAAACAGAGATCATGAAATGTACGGTAATTTTGTTCAATTTAGAGAGGGATTAGGGCTAAAGCCGGGTGAGCAGATAGACATGGAAACTTTAAAGAGAAAAGTAGAAGAAAAAAATTTATACTCAGATGATTTCTACAAGTTCTATGCTCCAAAAAACGTACTAAACGCACTAAACAAAGTGGGAGATGCTGGGAATAATCAACAAACACCCTTTACACAAAGGTTTAAAAGAAATCGGGATTCTGCACTTAGTTAATCAAATATAAATCAATAAAATCTAATTAAATTATGTTAAAATCTAAAAAAGAATTAATCAATATGGTGTACGGCCTTGGGGCCGCGGTTGTAATCATCGGAGCATTATTTAAAATCATGCACTGGCCCTACGGAAACTTAATGCTAATTATAGGCCTTATAACTGAAGCAGGAGTATTTGTTGTTTCTGCATTCGAAAAACCTGAAAAATCTTCGGAAGGATCAGTACCATTTGGAGAAGAATTAAAGTCTTCCAAAGAATACAATGAAGAAATAGAAAAAGCCACATTACAAATGAAAGCGTTTTCTGAGCAAGCTTCTGATAATAGAGTAGCAGCTGAAAAATTAAAAGAACAAATGGGGCAATCAGCAAAAAGTCTTTCTTCATTAAATAAAGTATACGGGGGCATGTTATCCGCGATGAGCAAAAGCTAATCTAAATTATACTAAACAATAAAATTTAATTAAAATAAAATTATGGCAGGAGGAAAAGAAACCCCCAGGCAAAAAATGATTAACCTAATGTACTTGGTTTTCATCGCAATGTTGGCATTAAATATGTCCAAAGAAGTATTGTCTGCTTTTGGTTCAATAAACGAAAAATTAGATCAAGCTAATATTAACTATGTTAAAAAAAATAACAAATCCTTAAATAGGTTGCTAAAAAAAGCCGCTACAAATAATGAATTTAAAGTAGCTTCAGAAATTGCAGATAGTGTACATAAACTATCAAGTACGTATAACAGCTATTTAGCATCCCAAAAAAAGTTGCTATTGTCTAACCCCATATTTGTAAATAATTCTACTAAGAAAAAAACAGAATATGAGGTTATGGATCAATCTGATTTTTTAGACAAGTTATATTACAAAGGAGGCAAGTTAACGTCTGAGGGCCAATTATTTTTAACCAATATGGACACGTATAGAAATGGCATGGTTATGCTGCTCAAAGACGTAGACTCGGTATTGGTATCACAGATAAACAATTATTTTGATTCTAGTAACGTAAAAGGAGGTGACGGTATAACTAAAGATTATATAAGCTATAACTATGTAGGATTTCCGTTAGTTTCTTCATTAACTAAAATGACCCAAATACAGAACAGTATAAATACTATAGAAAACGAGGTTCTTTCCTTATTAGTTAACGACGCATTAGAGGACGGAATTGGAATAAAAGAAAATTACGAAGCGGTTATGATCGCTCCTAGGTCTTCTTACTACACAGGGTCTACATTTAATGGTATAATATCCTTGGGACGAGTAGACAATTCTACTAAACCGGCTAAAGTTGAATTGTTACTTGATGGGGAAAAAATAAAAGAAACCGAATACGAATTTAGCGAGGGTAGAATAGTACTTAAAGTAAAAGCTAGTAAACCCGGGGATCATAATATTACAGGAAAACTTATTTACATACAAGATGGTAATGAGGTGGAGGTGCTGGTGGATAAAAAATTTACAACCATAAATAAGCCAAACATAGCTGCGGTGTCTTCTGATAAGATGAATGTGTTGTATAGAGGCGTTTTAAATCCTTTAACTATTTCTTTTAGTGGCGTAAACGACGAAAATATTAAGGTTACGGCTCCAGGGTTGGTAAAACTTGGAAAAGGTAAATACGGGATTAATGTTACGGAGGTTAAAAGCGGGACTGTAACCGTTAATGTATCTGGAACACTTCCAGACGGAGAAATTGTTAAAGATAAAGCTTTGTTTCGTATTAAGCAAGTACCTTCTCCCCGGGCAACGCTGCGAGGAGAGATAGCTTCAGGAGGAGAATTTAGGTTTTTGCGATCAAGTTTACAAAAATCTACAGTAGGAGCTAGTATGGGAAAAGATTTTGATTTTGATCTACCCTTAAAAGTTACCGGATTTAGCGTGTCAGTTATGGGTTATCCAACAATAGTAGTAAAAGGCAATAGGTTTAATGAAAGGGCAATCAAAGCTATTAGCAAAGCGGGAAGAGGTACGATCGTAAGAATATTTGACATTCAAGCTAAAATAATTTCAAATTCCAAATATAGAATGCCTAATGTAGAGCAAATATATATTTCTTTAATAGATTAAAAAACAATAACTAACTAATAAAAAAAATAATTATGGCATTTAAAATGACCCCCGGGATTAAAGGTAATTCCTCAATGAACAGAATAAAAAATCTTGGCGCTTGTGGAGGGCCAGGTCAACCACCGTGTGAACCTAGGTTTCAAAAAGAAGTAGAAGAAAAGCGAATGCAAGCTGTAGATAGATCTTCTTCCGCTAGAAGCAAATCTATTAAAGCAAAAATAAAACAGTCTCCAATACCAGACGCCCCTGTTAAACCGGCACCAGCGCCAAAACTTCAAATTAACTTACCTAAAGGGTATGAGTTTAAAGATAAGCTTGCCGAAAAAATGTTTTATTCCATGTTTGAAGACGCTCTTGAGAAGGGTAAGTATGAGACTCAGGAACAATTAGATATGGCTATAATGCAGCAACTTAAAGGAGGAGGGCCAGGAGGGCCAAAAGAGCCGCCTGTAGGGGGACCTGTTATAGTCAACCCAGGGAAGCCAGTTGTAGTGGCGCCTGGTATTGGAGGAGAAGGCGAGCTTGGGGCATCACCTATCGGCAACGTTATTAAAAAATAAAAATTAATAATTAACAATTAAATTAAATTAAAATGAGTAAAGTAAAAAAGATGGAGGTAACTCCAAAGGCAATCACTAAAGACGAGTTAAAGAAAGTAACAGAGCTGCAAACAGAGCTGCAATCTTATTTAGCTAATATTGGTGTATTAGAAGTGCAAAAAGCTAAGGCTATTTTTCAGGTAAACATGCTTGAAAAAGATATGGACCAGGTTAAAAAAGATATTGAGGCTAATTACGGTGCTATTAATATTAACCTTACTGACGGAACTTACGAAGAAATAAAGGCGTAAGTTATGGAAAATGTTATAAGAAAAATTAGTATCGGGGCTGACTATAAAAACGAAGCAATGCATTACTCTGTTAAACAGACAGTTTACGGCGGTCACGAAATTTCTAACATAATATTTGAAGAGTCTGATAATTCTTATAATATATTTATAAAAAAGCAAGACGAGGTAATGCCATGGAAGAAGTTTAATTCTAACATGGCAATATCCGTTGAGTACGACTTAGAGTATTAATGCGAAGTGTATATGACTTTATCATAAAGCCGGTAGGCAAAAGATATGATAACGAGGTTAGGGTTGGGGAGCATACCCTTATAACGAATAGCTCCATAGAAAGCTTCAAGCATGTCAATAACATCGCGGAAGTAATTGAAACTCCTGTTGCGTTTGCAACATCAATAAAAAAAGGGGATCTAATTATTGTACACCATAATGTGTTTAGGGTGTTCTACGACATGAAAGGAATCAAAAAGAACAGCAGATCTTTTTTAAAAGACGATTTGTTTTTTTGCGCGGTAGATCAAATTTATTTATACAAAAGGAAAGACTTATGGAAATCCTTTGGAGACAGGTGCTTTGTTGCCCCTGTTAAAAATAAAGACATTTTAAGCAGCCAAAAAACCGCTGACCTTATTGGTATACTAAAAATAGGTAATAGCTCCTTGGAGAGCTTTGGAATCAATCCAGGAGACATAGTAGGGTTTACACCTAATAGCGAATGGGAATTTGTTATAGATGATCAAATTATGTATTGTATGAAATCAAATGATATTGTTATAAAGTATGAACTCGATAGAAACGAAGAGGAGTATAATAGCCGCTGGGCGCAAAGCAATTAAAGAATTAGTAAAGGTAGCAGAGGAAAAGATCGTTGACTCAGATGAAGATATATCAGCTGACAGACTTAAAAATGCTGCCGCTACTAAAAAGCTTTGTATATTAGATGCCTTCGAAATATTAAATAGAATACAGGAAGAGGAAAGTATGATTAACGAAGCAACTAAGACTTCGGATAAACCTGTATTTAAAGGCTTTGCGGAAGGGAGATCTAAATAATGGCTTATAAACAAGAATTATATAGTATAGTCAAAGACTATATTAGACCCCAAGCAATTAAAAAGAAAAACCGTTATTCAAAGTGGGAGTATGGCTATGACAAAGAACATGACGTTGTTGTTATAAGTAAGACCGGAAAAATAGGGGATATATATTTAATAAGCGGAGTGCATATTGCTTTACCGCTATTACAAAACAAACCTGACAAAGGTATAAACAAGTGGAAAGCTAAAGCTTATCCAAAAGAATTAAGTAAAATAAAAAGCGAAGCGGATTGGGTAAAATATCCAAATGCTTTTAAAGAAAAATGGCATGGATATATTGACGAAGAGTTTAACAGGCGCGAAGAAGGCTTTTGGTTTTATAACCAGGATAAGCCTACTTACATTACTGGTACTCATTACATGTACTTGCAGTGGTCCAAGATTGACGTTGGGCAACCAGACTTTCGGGAATCAAACAGACTATTCTATCTATTCTGGGAAGCTTGTAAAGCAGACAGTAGATGCTACGGCATGTGCTACCTTAAGAACAGGCGATCAGGATTTTCTTTCATGGCTTCCGGCGAGACCGTTAACCAAGCAACAATATCTTCGGATGCTCGATTTGGTATACTGTCCAAATCTGGACCCGATGCAAAGAAAATGTTTACAGACAAAGTTGTACCAATATCGGTTAACTATCCATTCTTCTTTAAACCAATACAGGACGGAATGGACCGACCCAAAACAGAACTCGCATACAGGGTACCCGCTTCAAAGTTCACTAGAAGGAAGCTCGATTCAAATGCCAAGCCAGAAGAAATCACAGGCCTTGACACCACGGTCGACTGGAAAAACACAGGTGACAACTCGTACGATGGTGAAAAACTAAAGCTATTAGTACACGATGAAAGCGGTAAATGGGAAAGACCCACAAATATACTTAATAACTGGCGAGTAACTAAAACTTGTTTAAGATTAGGTAGCAGGGTTATTGGCAAGTGTATGATGGGATCAACATCCAATTCTTTAGATAAGGGTGGTAAAAACTTTAAAAAATTATACGATAGTTCTGACGTAACAAACAGGAACAAAAACGGCCAAACTAAAAGCGGTTTATACAAATTGTTTATTCCAATGGAGTGGAATTACGAAGGATTTATAGATGAATACGGTTGGCCTGTATTTGAAACACCTAAGAAAGAAACAGCGGGTCCTCACGGGAGTGCAATAGAGGAGGGAGTTATAAATCATTGGGAAAATGAAGTTGAAGGTTTAAAAGACGATCCAGATGCGTTAAACGAATACTACCGTCAATTTCCAAGAACAGAGCAGCACGCATTCAGAGATGAATCAAAGCAATCTATATTTAACTTAACAAAAATATATCAACAGATAGATTATAACGAAGAGTTAAAAAACAATACTATGGTTACCCGGGGCAATTTTCAATGGAAAAACGGCATTAAAGATACCGAGGTAATGTTTTACCCTAATAAAGACGGTAGATTTTATATTACATGGGTGCCAGATCAACAGCAACAAAACAATATAATAATAAAGAATGGTATTAAATATCCAGGTAACGAGCACATGGGTGCCTTTGGTTGCGATAGCTACGATATTAGTGGTGTCGTTGGCGGCGGTGGCTCTAACGGAGCTTTACATGGATTAACTAAGTTTTCGATGGAGGATGTGCCTCCTAATCATTTCTTTTTAGAATACATTGCAAGACCTTCAACAGCTGAAATGTTTTTTGAAGATGTATTAATGGCTATGGTTTTTTACGGAATGCCAATATTAGCAGAAAATAATAAACCAAGATTACTTTATTATATAAAAAGAAGAGGCTATAGGGGTTACTCTATGAATAGACCCGATAGAGCATATAATAAATTGTCGTTGTCAGAAAGAGAAGTAGGTGGAATACCTAATTCAAGTGAAGATATAAAACAAGCTCATGCTTCTGCAATTGAAACATATATAGAAGATTTTGTAGGAGAAAAAGTAGATGGTTACGGAGACGTCTATTTACAAAGAACATTAGAAGACTGGGCTAAGTTTGATATAAACAATAGAACAAACCACGATGCGTCAATAAGCTCCGGGTTAGCTTTAATGGCCTGTAACAAACATAGGTATAGTCCTAAAGGAGCTATAACAACAAAAAAATATTCCTTAGGGTTTAAGAAATATGACAACAAGGGAACCACATCAAAAATAATGCAATAAATGAATATAAGTACAAACACTAATAGTCCATTCCCGGATCAAGTAGTAAGTGACGAGGAAAAAGCTACGCTAGAATACGGATTGCAGGTTTCTCGAGCTATTGAGCAGGAGTGGTTTAATTATGGCGGCGCCGGATCAAACAGATATTCCCTTAATTGGAACAACTTTCATAACCTACGTTTATACGCTAGAGGTGAGCAAAGTGTACAGAAGTACAAGGATGAGTTAGCTATTAACGGTGATTTGTCTTATTTGAATTTAGACTGGAAACCAGTGCCTATACTTTCAAAGTTTTCAAATATAGTAGCTAATGGTATTACTCAAAAACAATATGATTTATCTGCCTACTCTCAAGATCCTGCATCTTTAAAAAAGAGAACGGATTACGCAGAAAATATACTTTTTGACATGCTCACAAAAGAAGCTAGAGCAGAAGCAAGCTCAGTTATTCCGATGGACTTAAGCAGATCTGGTATACCCGATAGCGCTCTTCCTGAAACTTTAGAGGAAAGGGATTTGCACATGCAGCTTAGGTACAAGCCCGCTATAGAAATTGCGGAAGAAGAAGCTATAAGTACGGTCTTAGCTACTAATGAATTTGATTTAACTCGAGCAAGAGTAAACCAGGATTTGGTTAATATAGGGATAGGTATAACAAAAACATCTTTTAATCCCGCGGAGGGAATTGTAGTTGATTATGTTGATCCAGCTTACTGCGTTTGGTCATATACTGAGGATCCTAACTTTGATGATATATATTACGTAGGTGAAGTTAAGTCTATATCAATACCGGAACTTAAAAAAGAATTTCCTTTTATATCTAACGAGGAGCTGCAAAGAATTCAAAAATTTCCAGGCAATCAAAGGATGATACGTGGATTTGAAAACTACGACAATAATACAGTACAAATACTTTACTTTGAGTATAAAACTTATACCGACCAGGTATTTAAAATAAAAAGAACGGATAGTGGACTAGAAAAAGCTATTGAAAAAACTAGCGAATTTGATCCACCTCCAAATGACAACTTTGAAAGGGTTGCTAGATCCATAGAGGTATTGTACGAAGGAGCTAAAGTTATAGGTACTGATATAATGCTTAAATGGAAAATGTCTGAAAATATGACTAGACCATTAGCCGATACAACTAGGGTTGAAATGAGTTACTCTATAGCAGCCCCTAGAATGTATAAAGGAGTTATACAGTCGCTTATAAGCAAATGCATTGGGTTTGCCGATGTTATACAACTAACTCACTTAAAAATGCAGCAAGTATTAGCTAGAATGGTACCGGATGGAGTGTTTTTAGATGTAGATGGTTTAGCGGAGGTTGATTTAGGTAACGGCACAAATTATAATCCTCAGGAAGCATTGAATATGTATTTCCAAACGGGGTCTGTTGTCGGTAGATCAATGACGCAGGAGGGAGATATGAACAGGGGTAAAGTTCCTATACAGGAATTATCCAGCTCTTCTGGTATAGGTAAAATGCAATCTTTAATTACAGCATATAATTACAATATGCAAATGATTAGAGATGTAACAGGATTAAATGAAGCTCGCGACGGGAGCATGCCAAACCCAGATTCTTTAGTGGGACTCCAAAAAATGGCTGCCAATGCATCTAACACTGCCACAAAGCATATACAAGAGGCTAGTATGCAATTAACTTTAAGCACCTGTGAAAATATTTCTTTAAAAATAAATGACGTTTTAAATTTCCCGTTAACAAAAAATTCGTTAATGAATAGTGTATCAACTTTTAATGTTGAAACATTAAAGGAAATTGAAAATCTTAATTTGCATGATTTTGGCATATTTTTAGAAATGGAGCCAGACGAAGAAGAAAGAGCGGAGCTACAAAAAAACATACAGATATGTTTGCAAACAAAAGAAATTGATATTGAAGATTCAATAGATATTAATCAAATTAAAAACCTTAAGCTGGCTAATGAAATGCTAAAGGTAAAAAGAAAAAAAAGACAGCAAAGAGAGCAGGCCCTAGTACAACAGAATATTCAAGCGCAAGCACAGGCAAACGCGCAGGCGTCTGAAAAAGCAGCAATGGCTGAAGTGCAAAAACAACAAGCACTAACCGCTGAAAAAGTTGCAATAGAACAGGCTAAATCAAACTTTGAGATGCAAAGAATGCAAGCCGAAGCACAAATTAAAAAAGAATTAATGGCATCGGAGTTTCAATACAATATGCAACTTGCTAAAATAAAAACATCTGAGTTATTAGCCAAAGAAAAAAATTCCGACGACGCTAAGTCTAAAAGAATTGAGAAGGAGGGAACCCAGCAAAGTGAGTTAATAGAACAAAGGCAGAATAAAGGAATGCCTAAAAACTTTGAAGGCGGAGTAAATGCAGGCCAAGCGCCTCCAATGAACCTTTCCACGTTTAATGTTTAATAACTAGTATTTAATAATTATATAATATCATATCATGAGTGAAAAAACAGAAGGATCTTTTAAGATCAAATCTAGACCTAAGCTAACAGACGAACAATTAGCCGCTAAGAATAAAGAGCCATTAATAGAGGTGCCAAGTAACGTAACAAAAGTAGTAATACCTAAAAAAGATGCACTGGCGGAGGATCCGCTTTTAAAAGAGGCAGAAGAAGGAGACGGTGTCATAAAAGAAATAGTTGACGATAAACCTATTGAACCAACAGCAGCGCCAGCTGTGCCGGTTCCGCCAGCTGTGCCGGTTATGCCGGCTGTAGAGTTGCCGGAAAATGTTACAAAGCTAGTGTCATTTATGGAGGAAACAGGGGGCACAATGCAGGATTACATGCGATTAAATACCAATTACGATGATGTAGACCGCGATGTGTTGGTTAAAGAATATTATAAAAGCACTAAATCCCACTTAAGCGCAGAAGAAATCGATTTTATGATTGATGATAGCTTTGCATTTGATGAGGACATAGACGAGGAGCGAGACATCCGAAGAAAAAAACTCGCATATAAAGAAGAGGTTGCAAAAGCCCGTAAGTTTTTAAATGATACTAAAGATAAGTATTATGATGAGATCAAGTTGAACTCGCCTAAATTATCTGGAAATCAACAAGAAGCTTCGGACTTTTTTAATCGATATAAAGAGGACCAAAAAAGAAACGCTGATAACCATGAAAAGTTTAAAGCCAACACTAATCAATTACTTAATGAACAATTCGAAGGTTTCGATTTTAGTTTAGGCGATAAGAAGTTTAGATATGGCATACAAAACCCTTCACAGGTAGCAGAAAAACAATCGGATCTTAACAACTTCATAGGAAGGTTTCTTGGAGAAGACGGCACGATTGAAGATACCGCAGGGTATCATAAAGCGTTATACGCGGGTGCAAATGCTGATAAGATAGCAAATCACTTTTACGAACAAGGCAAAGCAGATGCTATTAGAGATGTTGTAAACAAATCTAATAATACATCAAGTGTTGCTAGAAAAGCAGCACCTACGGGAGCGGCTAAGTTTGGTGCATATACCGTAAAATCAGTTTCTGGAGCGGACTCGACAAAACTAAAAATTAAAAAGTTTAAAAATTAATAACAATGAGTTTATTACCACAATTTGGGGATATAGTCCCTTCACAATCACAGCAGATACTTAACACTAACTACCTACAATGGACCTCCAATGGGGGAGCTGGAGCAGTGCCTGCTAATTTTGCTGATTTTGCACAGCAATATTTACCAGAAATTTATGAAGCAGAAGTAGAGCGTTATGGAAACAGAACGTTAGCTGGATTTCTAAACATGGTTGGCGCTGAAATGCCAATGACATCTGATCAAGTAATTTGGTCTGAACAAAATCGTTTGCATATTGCTTATGATGATTGTACTTACGCTGGAGGAGCACCTACTGTATTAATTATAGGAGGAGGCGCTACTGCGCAAAACGTAATGTCTATCAACGATACAGTTGTTCTTTTGGACACAGTAACAGGAACAGAAGCTAAAGCCGTTGTAACTGCTACTACCCCAGGAGCTGCTGGTGTTGGGAGTGTTACTCTTCAGTTTTATAACGGAAACGTATTAAACACTGCTGGATCTGTATTTACATCTGGTAGCATTAAGGTTTTTGTATATGGATCTGATTACTCTAAAGGTACCACTATTGGCGCTGGAGCTGGAAATTCAGCTGCTAGAGTATCTGTTGAGCCAGTATTAACGCAATTTTCAAACTCTCCAATCATAATTAGAGATCAGTATGTTGTATCTGGATCAGATACTGCGCAGATTGGTTGGGTAAATGTAGCGACTGAAGATGGGACTGACGGATACCTATGGTACCTGAAGGCTGCATCTGAAACTCGCTTACGTTTCCAAGACTACTTAGAAATGGCTATGGTAGAAGGAGAATTAAATACAAATGCAGGAGCAGGTGCTTACCAGGACCTACAGCAGCCAGGAACACAAGGTTTGTTTGCAGCTATCCAAGATAGAGGTAATGTACAAACTGGATTCACAGCCGCTAACGGACTAACTGAATTTGATGCAATTCTTAAAAACCTAGATACTCAAGGAGCTATCGAAGAGAACATGCTGTTTTTACAGCGTCAAACTTCTTTAGATTTTGATGATATGCTAGCTGCAATCTCTAGTGGACAAACTGGAGGAGTTGCTTATGGTTTGTTTGAAAATTCAGAGGACATGGCGCTTAACTTAGGATTTAGTGGATTCCGTAGAGGATCTTACGATTTCTATAAGACAGATTGGAAATACTTAAATGACGCATCCACTCGTGGAGGAATCACTGGAGTTAATTCAATCGAAGGTGTACTAGTACCAGCTGGGACATCAACTGTTTACGATCAAATTTTAGGAACAAATATCAGACGTCCATTTTTGCACGTACGATACAGAGCTTCTCAAACTGACGACCGTAGAATGAAATCTTGGTTAACAGGATCTGTTGGTGGTGCTCAAACTTCGACTCTTGATGCAATGGAAGTAAACTTCCTATCTGAGAGATGTTTAGTAACGCAAGCTGCTAATAACTTTGTACTATTCAAAGGAATCTAAGGATTCAAATAATGTAGGGATAAGGGTGCCTTCGGGCACTCTTACTTTACTTTTTAACTATTAAATTATATTATATTATGGCAAATAAAAAACCAGCGGCTAAAAAAGCTGCACAAGTAGAAGAAATTGTAGAAGAAATTACAATACCTACTATAAAAGAAACAAAAGTAGCATCTAAACCTCAATGGGAAATTAAGGATAGAATATACTACTTAATAGGAAACAAATCTCCGCTAACATTAACAATACCAGGAAGGCACACTAGAAAGCATTCTTTGTTATATTTTGATCCAGAAAATGGAAAACAAAAAGAACTTAGATACGCAACTAACCATGATTCCCCATTTAAGGAAGATCAAGATGGTGAGGCAACCTTAGGGCATATAATGTTTAGGGACGGCGATTTAAAAGTACCAAAAGAAAAACAAAACTTGCAAAAGCTACTTTCTTTGTATCACCCTTTGAAAGGAAGAATATACCAAGAATTTGATGCAGTAGAGGAAGCTTATGACGATCTAGAACTACTAGATATACAAACAGACGCAGCTGTGTTTGCTAGAGAAATGGATATTGATGATGCAGAAGCTATATTAAGAGTTGAAATGGGTACCTCAGTGAATAAATTATCTTCTAAAGAAATTAAAAGAGATTTAAGATTATTTGCAAGAAACAATCCGTATTTGTTCTTAGAATTAGCGCAAGACGAAAATGTAGGCCTTAGAAATACGGCTATTAAAGCTACCGAAGCAGGCATTATTACGCTGTCTCAAGACCAAAGAACATTTTCTTGGACTTCTAACGGAAGAAAGCTAATGAATGTACCATTTGATGAAAATCCATACTCAGCAATGGCGGCTTATTTTAAGACCGACGAAGGTGGAGAAGTATTTAGATCTATAGAAAAAAGAATTAATTAGTAGTTTATTAAAAAACTACGTGATTATATTATAGATGGTCAATTAATTTTAGCCGGCTTCATCACTGGGGCCGGTTAATATTTATAATAAAAAGAAATAAAATGGCAGTAAATGTAGATATAGTTTATAAAACCGTATTACTTATTCTGAATAAAGAGCAGAGAGGTAACTTGTCTCCGGATGAATTCAATAAAGTTGCAACGCAAGTACAATTAGAAATCTTCGAGAGCTATTTTGATACGCTTAATCAACAATTACGTAGACCAGATAATGATACAGAGTATGGCGATCGCATTAAAAATGTTGATCACAACATATCTGTATTTAAAACATACGGTAACGCAACTTACGTACCAACAGGCGGGTATTTTACTTTACCAACAACCTCAGGGTTGGGCGCCGCGGCGCAGACACTTACAGGTGACGGAGTTGCAATATCGTTTCCTTTTACATCGATAACATCTTCGCAGTTGCAGACTAGCGTAATAGCTGTTACAATAAATGGTGTATCTACTACAGCTTACACAATCAGTGGAGCTAACATAATATTTAACAGTATACCAGCTTTAAACGACGCAATAATCGTTACAGCGACACCAGAGGACTTTTATAGACTCGGTACAGTTATATATCAAGATTCGAAAGAAGCGCAGCTATCTCAGCGAAACGAGCTTCTATACTTAAACAACAACCCTTTAATAGCCCCAACAAAAACGTATCCTATATATCTATATGAGGACAGTAAATTATACTTATACCCGGAAACTATTACATCGGATATAAGTGTTAGCTATTTAAGGAAACCAGTAGATGTTATATGGAACTTCACAATTCCATCCGGACAAAACTACTACCAATACAATGCTACTAACTCAGTTAATTTTGAGCTATCAAAAACAGAGCAGGCAAATATTATCTTAAAGATATTACTCTACTCAGGCGTCGTTATAAGAGACCCTTCAATA
>Ga0233412_10000543_pt1 | contig 21676 bp, 19 predicted proteins | sample Na_anoxic_4_MG_FD_180667 | JGI IMG/M metagenome (GOLD analysis project Ga0233412, IMG submission 180667) | Seawater microbial communities from Saanich Inlet, British Columbia, Canada - Na_anoxic_4_MG | ecosystem: Environmental > Aquatic > Marine > Inlet | place: Canada: British Columbia...
AAGCTACTCAATTTATCGTAGCTCAAATACCACAGGTTATACTTCAAGTAAAAGCATCTTTTTGGAAAACTGTAAATTTAGTTCAAATAGGAAATGCACTAACAGAATTTAAAATACAATCAAATCATATATTAGCTCATCATTCTAATTCTATAACTCAACCATTATCTAATCATAGAGTAGGAGAATAATTACCAGTAGCAGTAGTTATATTTCTTTCTAAATCTTGTTTAGTATCATCAGTTCCTCATTGTGCCATTAATTCAAAATAAAGCACATTTGTAGGTAAATTTCAAGTTCAAGCTTGAATACATATATAAGAACTTCCATTATATTCAACTACATCATCAAGAACATAAGCAGTAACACCACTATAAGTTCCTTGCCATATGAAACTAACTCAGTCAGTTCAATCTGCTCAGTCAGCTCAATCAGCACCTGTCGCTCAATCATCTCATTTACTAGCAACTAAATCCCAATAAGTTCAGTTTGTAGGTAAATTTCAAGTAGATGCTAATATACAAACATAAGCACTTCATAAATAAGATACTGCATCATTTACAGAATAAGCGAATACAGGACTATATGCACTTTGCCACACAAAACTAATTCAGTCTGCTCAGTCATTTCATTGTATTCATTGTTCTCATTGAATACCTTGTATTCATTGTTCTCATTGTATTCATTGTTCTCATACAGGTCATACAAAATTCTCAGAGGGCATAGTTTTTACTATATCACTATCTTCTGCATCTACGATTACTACTCTATCAAGAGCATTAACAGCAGTAGTTTTTTGTGCTAAATTTTTTACCTTAATTGTCATAATAGTTTAATTAAAAAGTAGGGTCTTCTGTCCATTCTGTTTCTGCATCTACAAAAACTCAGGTATGAAATAAAATAGCTTCGTCATCATCATCAGATAATTGCAAAAGGGCATCTGTTGCTATTGTATCATAATCAGTTTGTGTAGGACTTTCTTGTTGCCAAATTGTAGTCATAAGTACATAAAAAAAGGATTAATATCTATATATTAATCCCTCAGAATTATTTTGCAATAATTTATTTATCTTTTATTCAAATACTGTTTTTATAGTAGCTATTCAAATTATAACAGGTATTGTGATATACCAAAATGTAATTAAAAGAGTAATCCATAATAACCGACCTGAAATCATAACTAATTTAATTAACTTCTCAAATATTGTTTTCATAATTATTTGTTATCAATTATTGTATCTAAGTATTCATTTACCATATCAGCAGATATAGTTAAATTTTCCATTCTTTCAGAGTTACAATTTTCTATACACTTTTTACTTTCACTTTGTAACCATTCTATAAATTTTTTAAGTTCCATTTTTATTTATTAGTAATTAAAATTATCCTATATGTGCAAGAATAGTCCAAGTAGTATCTTTTATTAGTAGTGATTTATTTCAAATCAAATCTGCATCTGCATAAGTATTAAATAATTTAATATCTCAATTTAGAGCAGTTAATATTTTAGCATTATTATTTATATCATATATAATAATAAATTTTCAAGTATAATCTTTCATTTTTAAATTATTTAAGTATTAAAATATATATTCATTAACATTCGCAGACACTAATGTTTCTGCACTAGAATTGTAGCGAATGTTATCCACTACTCCTAAAGTACAATATTACTAATGCCTGAGAATGTTAATGAACTTGTTTGTGAGATATTCCCTCAAGTGCATAATCATTATATTGTTTTCTTTTACAATGTCAAATCTCATTTATGATAATAATTAGAGAATAGGGGCTTAATGCTTTAAAATAGCCAAAAAGATTTTTTATTTTCTTTTTGGCTTTGTTTGTTATTGTTCTATTTTTGTGTACAAGAATACTCTTTTGAGGGTGTCTTTATAGTATTTCAGATAAGTATTCAGTTGTAAATAATGCTCATCATAATCAGAAAAATACATTTCAATATTTACTAATCTTTTGTATTAATTCAGTTCTTGCTCAAGGTTTTGGTGTATATCAAACTATTCTATCTTCTAGTCAAGTTCATTTTAATATAGTTTTTACTTCTCACATTTGAGCTTTTGGTACTAGAGCATAAGTAAATTCATCTAATTGTACAGCTCTCTTTATTTTTGTTTCTATGTACGATTTAGGTAAATCCATAGCTTCTTTCATTATTCATTTTAATCTATCAACTTCTGCAATAGATATTTTAGAAGCTGAAAATCTATTTATTTCATCTACTATGTTTGTGCTAGGTCTTGTAAGTGAAAAACTATCTGCGAGAAAATCATTTATATCTCAAGAAGTTGTCCTTATCCATTCATCTTTTAATGCTTGATATTTAATATCTAGTTGCTTTGAACTTCAAAATTTTGTTTTTTTAATTCCTCATATTGATAAAGATTTAGCATTCTTTCATAATTGTCCACTTAATCATTGAGTAAATAATCAACCACTTTCTGTTCATTGTGTTCATCATTTAAACATATTTTTTAAAACAGTATCTAGTGTATATTCTCAGTAACTAGGTCTTCACAAGTTAGTTCTTCATTTATAAAGCTTTTTATCCATTAATTCATTTGAGATTTTTTCTGTAAATCTCTCAAAATCATCAGTTAATCAGGCTTTAGTAATTGCATCATCTATATTGTTTGAAGTTCAGAATTTATCAAATATTTTCTTCGCTCTTAAATTTGTTAAATAAGAGTGCATTGCTTCTGCATCAAAATATGATAATTTAGGTGCTTCAACTCTAGTAAATGCTTTATCCATTATCTTTTGCATCTGCCCTATAAATAATTCATTATCTTGATTTTTCACAAAATTTTCAGGAAAATATTTTTTTAATGTTTCAGGTTTTATTCTAGCAATTTGATTATATCAAGTAAATGTTCACGAGCTAGGCATTTTTGTTGCTATATCAATATTTAATCATTTTTCTTTAGCATATAAAGCCTTTAATCAATAATTTCTAGTTCATAATCATTCTTCTAATCAATTTATTATCTCATATCAACTTACTTTATATTCAGATAAATCTTGTGTCATCTGAGTTACTCTTTGATTTATTTCTTTTCATTTTTTAAGCACTAAGCTAGGCTGAGGTACTCTTGGAGAATATATATCAGCAGAGTATGTTTTAGCTTTCAGGCTTTGAATTAATGCCTTATTTCAAACTAATGTAATATCTCCAAAATCTTCAAATGGTATTGTTTTCTTCGTTACAGCAAGACTAGGTCAAGGCATTCCTCATAATTCTTGTATAGATTTTAGTTTATCAGCAGAAAGATTATGTAAAACTACTAGATTATTTGCATCAACTTTTAATAATTCATCTTTTGTTACATAAAATCATTCTTGTCATTTAGTAAATGCCTCATCTCATATAATCTTACCTTTATCATTCTTATACCATATATGAATTACATCTCATTTATTTTGAGCATTTTTATAAACAGTAGAATTTTTTACATATTCTAATGCCTCAGCTTGTGTTTTTGCTGTATTTTTTGGTACAAACATTCATCATTCTATTGTTCACTTATTACCATTCTTTACATATTGTTCAAGAGCATTCTTTCAACATAATTTTCAAGAACACTTTAATCAAAATTTATTTTCTAATAAACTAGTAGGTGTTTTAATTATTTTAGTATCATCTAAAAATTTACTTTTTGTTCAAGGAACTTTGTCAGCTAATTCGTCCATTAATTCAGCCATTTTAGGTTTAGCTTTTGTCCATTGTTTTTCTAACCATTCTCTAACTATTTTATAAACTGCCTTAATTTCTTCTGTTGCTAGATTTAATCCAACAGTAATTTTCTTTGCAAGATTATTGATTTGAGTTGGTGTAGCTTTTTTTCATATCTTAGCAATATCATCTACTATTGCTTGTGGATTTATAAATCATTTAGTATTTATTTGAGTTTTACTAGGACTTACATCTGCCTTTTTAAAACCCACCTCATCTTTAAATGCTTGTTCAGCAGGACTGAGTTTAGCTTTTGTTTTTGGTACGACTTTTGGAGTTTCTTTTGGTAAAATAGACATTGCTTTTGCATTAAACTCAGAGAAAAATCTCTCTATATATGCCTTATTAGCATTACTTAATTTCCCTCAATCTAACATACTCTCCATTCTATCTATTTGCTGTAAAGTCTTGTTTAAGTTCTTTTGAATAGATAATACATCTAAAGTTTTCTTTCAGATATTACTTTGTACTCATAATGCACTTAATGCTCATCAAATTGACCCTCAAGATAATGTATTTGCTAATCTAACAGTTCAAGCTCATAATCAAGCCAAAGGTCATCTAGTTATAGTTTTATTAAATAGATTTTGTACTTTTTTACCCATATCATCAACTAGTCATTTAGCTGTATATAATTCAGATATTTGTAAATCCATTTCTTTTAATGCACTATTACCATTTTTATCTCTAACTAAATTTTTTAATCAAGCTCTATTATTTTCAAACCTAGATGCACTTACACTAGATAAAGGTTCTCAAGTTGTTTTACTAAAAGATTTATTCTTAAATTTAGTTCCATAAAATCTAGCCAAATCATTAATATCTTTTTCACTCCATTTTACTATATCTTCTAAATCATCAACTTTAGCAAGAAATTCTAAATCATTTTCTTTTGCTCATACTTTCTTTAAATCATCAATAGCAGAATTTACATAATTAGTTTGTCTTTTTCATACAGTTGTTGTTAAATCCTCTATATTATATACAGGCTTTGTAGATAACATATCATCAACTTTTGTAGACATTGCTCAGATTTTTTTACTAAAACTCTTTCATAAATCATTATAAGTATTCATCTTAGCAGTATCTATTAATGAGATACTGTCTTTGAATGCTTTTAAATCAGGAGCAGTTTTAGCTTGAGATGCTTTAGCAATTAAATCATTTAAACTTTCTTGTGGAAATAAATAATTTTTAGTTTTTATAGTTTTTTCTCATAAAGCAACTCATCATTTAGCTCATAATTTAACTCATTCTTTTCATAAATATCAAGTTCCGATTAAATCTAATACTCATATTCAAATAACACCAAGATTTTCTACATCTTGTTGTACTTCCTCAGGTAACATTTCAAATACTTCTTTAGCAGTATATCAAATTCATTTTGCAGTAGTTCAAATGGTTTGTGCTACATCACTACCTATAACCATATCAAATTGTCTTTTAACTTCATCTTTAAAAGGTTTTTCAACAACATCAGGGCTAAGAAATGAAGCTAATTGTCAAGTTGTTTCAAATCATTCTCAGATTAAGGCTTCAACTAATCAACTAAATGCTCTTGCATCATTAGCAGTTCTATCAAAGAACTTTCTAAATACATTTCTATTGCTCGTATCTATTTCTCATTCTATTTCTACATTTTGTCTAGCTTTTTCTTCTATTCTTGATAAGAATGTTTTATTGTCTTCAAAAGCTCAAGATACTTCATTTTCAGGAGTAGGTTGTTCTAAATCCATTCATTCAACAGTATATCATTTTTCAGTATAATAATTCTTCACTAATGCTAAAGCTTCTACATCTGTAACTCATTCATTCTTTTGTACTTTCGCCATATCCTCAAACATTTTTTGTTTTGTCCTTATTGTAGGAGTAGGAGCTGTTTGTGTATTAGCTAATTCTTGTATTTTATTATCAGTCGCATTAAAAATAGGGGCTTTACTTTGTGTTTGCTGAGGTGTTCTCAGATTAGCTCCTTTTTGAAAATCTTGTATATTAAATAAGTCAGTCATAGTATTATAATTAGTCTAAGTAAGATAAATCTATTGCCCCTTTTGCCTTGTTATATTCTTGTAATATATCTGCATTATTAGAATTGATAGGCTCAGGCTCAATATCTACCTGCCCTCAAGTTCTTGTTATCATATCTTCAAATACATCTACTAATTTATTCACTTCTTCATTCCATTTATCATTAGATAAGTTCATAGCTAATTTTGTAGCAGAATTTTCTATCATCTTTAATTCCTCATTAGATAATGCCCCAAAAGTTGCTCATCAAGCTTTTAGGTCTATTAAGTTTTGTAATGTTAATTGTCCTTTTAAAAAATTAAAGTCTGCTCTAAAATCTGCTTCATTATCTCAGAAGAAAGGAGTATATTGAACTAATCAACTTGTCATTCTATCCATTCTACCTAAATCAAGCATTCATTTTAAACTACTTATCATATCAGTAGCCTTTCTAATTTGTATAGCATCATCTCCTGTTATAGCTCAAGATTTATAAGCATAAGCATCTTCTGCTGTTAATCATAATTCTTTCATCGTAGCTTTCGTTGTACTTGTAACTTTTCAATCAAATCATTCTAAGAAAGCTTTTTGTCATTCTGTATATAAACTTGGACTATAAAATCATCAATCACTATTTTTAATAGTATCTAATTTTACCATTCTAGTAGATTTAGTTTCTTTTCAATCTATATTCCAATCAGTAATTTCTACTGTTCAATCTTTTTGTACAGGTCAAGTAATTATTCAAATATGTCAATAGTCCTCTCAAGTTGCACTATCCACACTTCAATTATTCCATATAGCAACATCTCAGGGTTGTGGTATATCTATACTTTCATCAATATATTTTGCTTTACTTTCATAAGTATTTCATACCCAAAAATCTTTAGGGTCTACTCATAAAGAACTTACATATTTATTTACAGCTTCTCCACATTGTAATCAAGTTGGGTCAATCCCTGCAATAGCATCATAAATACTCATTGTACTTGTAGAAGTTCAATTAACAGAATGTGTAAAATAAGTTGGCTCTGCTCAAGTATCATAAGTTCTTACTGTTGTAAATACTCAATCAGATGAATAAGTTGTATCTTTAAATCCTTTATCTTTATCTTCTTCTGTAAATACTACATCTCATAATGAAGATGTAACCTCTCTTGATACTCAATCAACTACATATAAAAGTTTTCATTCTCTATCAGTTTTATAAACTCATCATTTTTCTTCTTTTTTTAGTCAGGCTTTAAATGCTTCTAATTCTAATGTTCTTTGGTGCTTAATATCGTTTGCTAAAAACTCATTCTCTGCCTCAAATTCTTTAATAGCTAAATCTGTCATTGATTTTCTATCAGAAGTATATTGCTCTAATGCAGTTTCATATATCCATTTTTGATTAGCATCTTCTATTTGACTTACTTGTAATTCTATGTCTATTTGATTTTGGAAATTAGATAATGTTCCTGCCTTAGCATTATATTCATTAATAAGAGTATTTTTCTTATTAGTTAATGATTTAGTTTGGTCTGCAATTATTCAATTTATAACACTTGCAGGTACTCATTTATGAAGTGATTTAATCTCATCTCAAATATCTCTAATACTATCATTCATAGCATCTATTTCAGTCTGTTTTGCCTCTAAATCAGTTACAACTTGTTTATATTCAGCAGAGTTTTGGATAGCATCAATATTTTGTCTTGTTGTACTAGAAAAATTTTGACTTAAAGCATCAATATAATCTTGTTTGATTATCAAATCAGAACTAACAACATCATCTTTATCAGGGTCAGATATATTTTTAATATCTTCTAATTTAGCATAATTTTCAAAATCTGCTTTTTGTTGTGGACTTAATAAAGCATATTGTTCATCAGTTGTAGTAAAATCTCAGTTCTTCATAGCATCATAAAGAAATTCATTAGATGCTCAGTTAAATTTATTAAAAAACTCAACATTAGATTTATTTTTAAAATGTCCTGTAACTGCTGTTCTTATTTCAGGAAGAAGCTCAGGATTTTCATTTGCAAACTTTTGTATATCCTCAGAAGTTGCTCATTTATCTAAAGCATCATTAAATTTTTCCATATTTAATTTATCCAAATCTTCTTGACTAGGAGTTGGGTCTTCTTTAGATAATTCTTGTTTTTGTTCAATTTGTTTAGTAGGCTGTTCTGTAATTTGTTGTTCTTGAAAAGTAGACATATCTCATTGTCTAGGCTCTGTTTTATCTGTTACTACTTGTTTATCTTCTTTAATTTCTTCCACTCATTTATCTTGTAAATCTCATACTAAATTACTATATGGACTTTCTGTTTCATCTTGTGGTATATCTCTTGTAATATTATCATTAATTCAAGGCAGATTAAAAACTCCTGCTTCTGTATTATTGTTTTTTTCTAAATCAGGAACTTCAATATCAGCATCTGTGTTTGGTACTCATCAAAAAGGTTGTGCAATTACATCTTTTATTCAAGGTAAATTTACATCAGTATTTTCTGCAACAGCATCAACTGCTTTATCTCATAAGTCTTTTGCTGTTTTTGCAATAGTTCAAGTAATAGCCATAATTTTTTAATTAAATATTAGAGTAGCAAGTAGCATACATACCTACTGTTATAGTGTCCACAATATCCCAAGTAACAATAAATCAATCATCAGTAAATTCTTTTAATTTTCAAGTAATTTTACTTCATCAAGTTTCAAGCCAAATTAAATGTACACTATTAGCTGTTAATGTACTTGTTACATTAGTTATATTTCAATCATCATCTTCATATCATATTCAAATAGTAGATAATCAATGAACTTGTACTTTTTTTGGTCTAAATCCAAATCAAGAAAAAGTAGTATCTCATCAAGCAGTAACAGCCCTCCAATCAATAAGACTATATTTCGTATCAGCAACTCAACTACTTCAACTTTCTCAATTAGTATTCACTCAATTTCTTAATCTAGGTTGTCATAATCAAGGCTCTCTACTTGATTTTATGTCCACAGAGTTAAAAGGCAAGTCTTTCAATACTTTTTCTCAGTTTATTGTTTTATATGTCGTGTTCTTCATAATCAAAAGCATATCAGTAATAAATTTTTGGACTTGTAGGAGTAGTTAAAGTAGTAGCTAATATAAACTTAATACTATAATCTCTAAAATCTCATTGAACAGGTAATCTAGCAATATTATCTAAAGGCTGTTCATTAATTGTGCCTAAACTTGTATAAGCTCATCAATCATAACTAATTTGAACTTCTATTGTTCTGTCGGCATCTATATCTCAAACTTTAAAATATATATATTTAGCAGTTTTCTTATATAGTCAAGCTCATAAAGGATTAACATTTGTTATTATTGCTCACTCCTTAGTTTTATTTGCATTTTTATTACTTACATTTATATAATCAACTCATTTATTAGTTCAATCATTAAATCCATAATATAAATAATCTTCACTAACATATAATCATCTAATTTGAGTATATTCTAACCCATAACTAGAATACTTAGGTAATTCTTTATAAGCCTCAGGTAATCATTCAACATCTTTCCCAAACTCATATAATCTTTCATCTCAACTATTATCAGTATGTCCAAATAAAGTAGGTCAATAATTAGCCATAGGGCTTTGGTCGTTCAGATAACTAAAGACAAATTTTTGCTCTCATAATTGTTCACTATCTCTGTTTTTGAATAAAGGAACTAAATCATATCAACTCATATAATATAAACCTTTTTGTAATCCAACTAATCAAGAATATAGATAATCAATGTTTCATATTTGGTATCAAGCTTCTAATGGTAACTTTAAATCAATACTTTCAGAAATTACATCAGAGTTTCAATCCCATAACATTAATTTTCAAGTTTTTGTATACACTCTAAAATATCCTCATACATAAGATATAAAGACAATCTCATCTCAGAATATATCATATTCAGTTACAGTATCAGCAGTTGTAGGCTCAAATCTACAAACCTTATCTCCTAACCATATATAAGCAATATCTCATAATACAGTAACTCAAGTATATCAATCATTCTCACTAGTAGATAAAGCTCAAGTAGTGGCTACAAGAGAAGTAGTCCAAGATGATGCAATAGCAGTAGCTATCGTTTCTGTATATAATGTATAAGTAGAAGTAGCTCAATTATTTTGAACTAAATATACATTATCTCATATTACAAAATTAGCAGTAATCCAAATATTACTATCCACAGTTCATACAGTTCAAGTTCTATAAACTCAGGCATCAGTAAAAGCTAGCACCTTAGAACTATTTGTAATTTTATCATATAATCCTAAAAAAGCTTTCGGCACTTGTGTTCAAGTATCAATAGCTTCTGTCGGAGCATTATCTAATTGAATAAAATTAGAGTTTCAACTCACATCAATTCAGTTTGAAAATAAATATTTATCAGGTCATCAAAGTACATCATCTTCCGACATTCCTCAGGTAAATCAGTCTTTTATATATCTTGCCATTTTTTTATAGGTTAAATATTACTCTAAGTGTGTTAAACTTGGGAAAAGTCAATGAATTGGGGCTGTTATTCTATCTGATAATTCTGTTACCATTTCATTTTTAAGTCTTTCATAATTATTTATCGCATCATTCTTTTCATTGATTTTTCATAAATGCCCTAATTGATATTGTATCATTCATTCAACAATAGTATTGTGAAATTGTCTAGGGATTAAATTTAATGCCTCAGCTCAACCAAGCACTAGGTCAATCGGAGTAATTGCACTAATAATATTTACTCATTCAATAATGTCTTCACTAGGAGCAGGAAAAATATGTGCCTTATTTCAATTTAAGAAAAAGAAAGCATCAGCAGTAGATGTATTCTCTGCATAATAATCTAAAGCATAAGGTAGCCCATTTTGTGATACTTCGTGCAATACTTTAGGAATAGTATCTGTACTAGAGTAATATACTTCAATCCTTTTTACTTTCTTATGTCATACAACTAAAGCAGTAGCTTCTTGTAAATCATATCAAGTTTGCCCTATTACTGTATCAGTTAGAAAACTTCTCATAAATAAATCTTCTCAGACAGCATTGATAATTAACTCAATCATATCGTGATAAACTGTATTTAGGTCTAATAATATATCAGTATCATTCCATTGTGTACTATTTACATTTATTCTTCTTCTTGCTCTAGCAAAAAGTTCTGTATTGTTCATAAATTTTTAGTTAAATTATATTTCTTCCCCTAATTCTAAATTTCAAAACATATTACAAGCTCAACCACTCTCTCTAGCTCAACATAAAATTAGATAATCTCATTGTTCAGCGAAAAATTCTATATTTTCACTAGGGTTTCATATCGTACTTGTTCAATCTTGTGGTACTCTAGCTCAAAGTATTCTAGTTGCCTTAGTAATATCAAATGTTATATCAGTATCAGAATAAGGAACACAATCAATATATTCAATAGAACTTCATAATTCAGCATCTTGATATATTCAATCTCAATAAGCAGTTCAGCCTAAAGCAGTAATATCTCTAGTTCTCCAAATACTCATTATTGACTTATTATCAGAACTAGCACTAATTCTAGTTAATACACTATCTCTAGTATTAGCTACTCAATATAAAGTTTCTTTAACTCTCATTATAATTAAAGGTTGGTCATATCAACTAACAGCTCTACCTTGAGTTATTCATATATCATTAGTACAAGCAACATAAGTTAATCATTGTTTTTGCCCTCATTCACTTGTAACATCTACACAACCAAAACTCATAGCAACATCAGTTCAATCTGTATTTTCACATCTATAATGTACAGCCATAGCAGGATTAGCAGTAGATACTTGTGTTCAACCTCAAAGATTAGTAATTACTCAAACTAATTTCAGATTAAAGTAAAAATAATAATTTCATACTCATCTCCAATGATATTGTATATCGTATAAGTTTCAGGCAGATAAATCAGCTCAAGCAGGTAAATCCAAAACAACAGTCTTAGTTGTTCATACAGTATTCCTCATTACTCATTCTAATACTCAATCTGTTAATCTAAACATAACAGCACTTCAATTACTTAATAATCCCCATTCTCTTATTCAAGTAGCACTAGGAGCAGGTATATATCAAGCAGTAGCATAATAATGTCATCTGTTAGGTTGGTATCTTGGGTGTCTTCTACTATGTAAATGAGTTATATCTCAAATAGTAGCTCAACTATTCATATTCATCTGTCAAAGACTAGATACACATTTTGTAGAAGTATCTGTATCAACTAAAGCAGTTCAATTTTCAGATATTCTCCAATAAGCTTGTGGTATATTATAAGTCCAAATTCAATGAAACAAAGATAAGTCAGTAGATACTTTTCTAATTCCCCATACAGTATTTCCTAAATCAGTTTCCATTAAATTTCATCAAGCTCAAGGTGTTGTACTCACAGCTCAATTTCAATTATAACTTTCATTTAATATTTGTTGTGGAGTTAATTGTTTATTATCCATTTTTGGCAAAATTATTAATTAATACTTATATCTTAATACCTGAGAAATAAAAAGCAAAAAAAAAGGGCAGAAATTAATCTGCTCTTATTTGTTTTTGTCAAATGTCATCTAAATACAATGTATCAGCAAACTTATCTAGTGCTAGTTTACATAATAAGTATATTTCTTTATAATGTGTGCCTTTTTTCATTTCTTCTACAATAACACCTTTTAACATATTCTCTGCAACTGTTAAGTGAAATAACTCCATTTTATCTAAAGTATCTCTAGTTTTAGGTTTATTATGTTGTAGTAATTTTAATGCTTTATATTCAGCTTTAGTTAAATTAGCATAATAAAATTTTACTCCACTACTTGCACCTTGCTCTTTTGCATATTCAATAAAATCTTTTATAGTATCTGTTGCTTGTAATCTTATAGCCTTTCATAATTCTCTAGTTGTTAACCATTCGGAATTTTGTTGTTGTAATAAAATTTTCTCCATATCATTAAAAGCTTTAATAAATTGTAATTTTTTACTATTAGCTTTTTTATTATGAATATTCATAACGAGAAACATATATCAATCTCTATTTATTGAATAATTTTCAAATATCCTTTTATATGAATTTTCATATGTAGATTTAACAAACATTTTATTAAAATCTTCTATGGAAATTTCCATAGTAAATTTCCTAATTTTTCTAAGTATTTCCATATGAGCAACTCAAAATTCTTCTCAAATTCTATTACTTGTAGTTCTTGCTTCTCATTTAACTAAATTAACTAATTCTGAAACCATATATTAGTATTATTAATAAATACTAATACTATCTATATTTATTAATAAATCAACTTTAATATTGATATTAATCTGTTTGTCAAAGAAAAATACTTATTTAATAAAGTTAAGATAATAAAAAAAGACCCTAAGGTCTTAATTTCTATTGTATTTAGTTTAGATAGTTTTTGGCTATGCAAAACTAGTGGCACTTTCAAGTCTAATCATTGCATCTTCTTGCAATATTTTAGAAACGAATGCAACTTTAGCACCAACTTTGACCCTTTGTGCAAGTGGGTCGCTATCAGATGCAGTTCTAGGAGTTATAAATGTTTGTAGGCTGTTTAAGCTTGGAACACCATAAGCACCTCTACCACAAATTAATGTTGGGTAAACAGTAACAGTAGAAGTAAATGTATTAACATTTGAACTTACAACTATTCTCACACCATTGATTGCCCCAATTTCTCCTTTAATCATTTTTTCAGGAGTTACATATTTGTTTGTTTCAATAAATCAAGTTACAGATGTATCTTTCTTTAAATCGTAAACAGTATGTGGGTGCAAAATTGCAACATAGTAACCCTCGTAAGTTGGAGCATTAGCAGATTGTAATTGTGTATATGCACCAATTAAGTCTTCTCAGTCTAGTGTATCAGTAGCATCAATAGTAACTCTTGAAGTAGCATCTCAACTATATCTAACATTAGTTCAAGTCATAACTTCATCTTGTACAATGTTATCTATAATTCTAGCCATATTAGACCCAATTTCTTTTGCAGACCCTTGTATAAAGTTTATAGCAGTAGTATCTAGTAACATACTAGATAAGTTTACATATATACCATATTCCTCAGGACTAGCAGTTATTACTGTTGCATTAAATGCAGTTTCAGTAGGTGTTACTCAATCAGTTAGAGTAGCAGTAGCAGTAGAAACAGTTAATTGAGAAAATTTTGCCCAAGATACAGTATTATATCCATCTTCAAACATAGGTTTTTCTCACATATTGAAAAATTCTACATTTGGCTCAAAGTTTTCTAAAACTGTTCTATATAGCCAAGTTTGTAATACTCAAGCATTCAAATCTCATCTTGTTATAGAAGCCATAATCTTATAGTTAATAAATAATTATTAAATACCTATTGTTCAAGCTTTTTCCATTTCCCTTACTGTAACATTTAACTCATCTAAAGACATATCGTTAGGTTTTTTATCCCTAAGATTTGCTCAAGGTGTTGTTCATACAATTCATCTATTTCAAGCAGTAGCAGTTCTATTATCAGCTAATATATCTTTATTCGCTGTTATTAAATATGCTTCATCTCTTGTAAAACCTCTTTCTTCAATTAGTTTATCAATAGCCTCTTTGTGTGTTTCAGCATCAGGATTAGATGTATAAAACTTGTTATCGGCATTTTGTTTTTCTAGTTCTTTTATCCTGTTTTCAAGAGTAATATTCTTATCCTTTTCCTCATTTCTTTGTCAAAGGAGTTTCTTAATCTTTTTTTCAGGCTTACTAAGGTTTTCATCATCTGCATTAGCAGGGTCAGTTGGCTCAGTAGGTGCTTCTTCTCAATCTCAAGCCTCAGCTTTAGGTTTTGTGTCAGCAGGTGCATCTCCTCAACCTCAGTCAAGTTTTGCTATATCGTTCATCAAGGCACTATTAAGTTCCTCAGAACTTAGATTGTCAATATTTGCTCAATCGCTCATATTTAATTTGTTAAGTGTTATTATTATACAGCAACAACTGCATTGTTCAATATATGTATACAGAGATTTTTGTCAAAAAAAAAGAAGATTATTAGTCTTCTTCTTTATCAACTGTTTCAACAATATTATCAAAACTAGAGATTATATTTTCAGGTAACTCAAGGAATTGTTTTAACAACAATCTCTCAACTTTCTTTAAATCCATATAAGTATATTTCAATTCATTCTCTCATATAGTATCTAGTATTTGTGCATCTAAATCTTGTATTTGTAATTCTATTTCATTACATAATTTTAGATAAGGTGGGAAGTTTTGTAATTGTTTCATACCTTTTAAGGCATTTAGTTCTTTACTCATAATTTCTTTTTAAGTGTTTCTAATTTCATTTGAGAGCTTGGATATTTTCAATGTTCTTTTTTATATTGTTCTCTAAGTTCACTAATTTCATCTAATAATTCTATACCACCAATCTCAGCTTCTTTAGCATCTTCTATTTCAGGAGTTCATTTACTTCACAAAGCGATAGGAGAAACTCATCATAAATCTTTCTTCATTTCTGCAATAACTTCATCTTGAGCTTCTTTTACTATTTTTTTAAATACTTCCTTTGATTTACTTGTTTTTTTCTCATCTAAATCTTTTCAAGTGATATATAATATATCTTCATTATTCATTCCTAATTTCAATAATTTATCAGTATCTTGAGTGTCTTTTAGACTAAATCCATAAAACTGTTGTAGTTTTTTATACTTTTCTTTTCATTGAACATCTCTTAATTCAAATCATTCAGTAGGCTTTTTAGCGAACTCTACCTCTCTGTTCTCTTTTATATATTCTAAATCTTCTTTCTTAACTCATTTCTTTTTCATTTCAGTTTCATCAAATAAGTCAATATAAGATAGACCATAAAAATCTTGTAATTTACTAATATTACTTACTTGAAACGGATTTTTTGTCCCCTCCATTAAATTTATTCACATTGAATTTGCTCTTGATATTACCATTTTAGTCTAGGTTAGATTTTAAAAATTCTATATTGTCTGTATGAATACCAATAGCTCATATATTAGATGCTAATTGATTATTTTGTTCATCTAAAGCTATCTCTAAAGATTTTGTATCTCCATTTCATTCTTCTATATCTGCCTTAATTGCTCCTAACATTATATTGATTGAATTAATATTAGTATGACAAGCTATATACTTAAATTGTATATCTGTTAAATGTGCTTCTATGGCTTCTTTAGTAACTAAACCTTTATCAAAAGTAGGTATTTCCATATAAAAATGTTATAAAATAATGCCCCTATTATAATTAAATTATAAGTAAGGGCAAGTTTTTGTTATTGTTACATTATATCTTGAACTGAGGCACTTTCTCAATCTTGTCTTTGTGCAGATTGTGAGTTAGCCATTGAGTTGTTTATAGCTCATCACATTGCTTGTCATTGACCCATAGGTTGTCAATCCATTTGTAATCAAGCCTGTGTTTTTTGCTTTAACTGTTCTTTATATATTGCTTCTCTCTTTGCTGTAATCTTCTTCATTGCATCAGTAGGCAATCATCTTTTATATATCATAAGATAAGTTGCTTGGTCTGTTTGTACATCAATATCTTGTATTTCTATATCGTGATTTAATACTGAGATTTGTTCTTTAGCATCTTGTTCTTCATAAGTTTCAGGTATCATCTGCTTAATCATATTAGCAGGAGTTCCACTAATTCTTAATATATGCCTGTTTATGAATGCTTTATTTATCTTTGGAATATTTGGGTCTTGTAGAAGTATTTGGTAATTAGGTATGTTTAATTTTTCTTCTGCTACTTTAGCATCTTCATCAGATTTATTTATAATATCTATATCAATATCATTAGTAGTTATAAAATCAACTTTCTTGAAATTCATAACATTACTACCAAATCAATTAGATAGTCTAACAATCTTTTCTGCACTTCCTGAGAAATATTCTCTATAACTTCTATACCATAATTTCCAAAAGGCTTTCTCTCCCCAACTGTTCACTTTATTATTAAGGGCAAGATTAAGATTTGCATTCTGTTGTATTGTTTGACTTTCTCTAGCTGTAATACTTCTATCTCATCTAACTCATTGTATAATTCAATCAATTCAAGTAGAGTTTTGCACTTCTCTATTCAAACTATTTCTCATCATCTCAACATCTTGTGTAAGTTTTTCTCTAGCAACTTCTTGTACAACATTTCCAATATCTTCTCAAGATTTAAGATTTATTCAGATATATCTTGAAGTAATACTAGGTTTTTGTAAATCAGCTCTATTTTTAATCTTGTTCACATCATAAACAAAATCTCATCATAAAGCCTCTTTAGTAGCCTTAATTAGTTGTAGATTAAATAATTTACTAGATGCTCTTTGTTTATCTTCTACATAATCCATAACAGAATAACCCATAGGATTATCCCTGCTTGGTCTAAAGTAGTTTACAACAACAGGAAATGGTATTAAACTAGCATCTTTCTTTTCTTCTTCATTAACAGCCTCTAATTTAATTAGTTTCAGTATAGTTTTACAATCACTATCAACTACAACAAAGTATTTCTCTCAGTTTATAATTGTATAATGATTATAAATAGTAATTAGGGCATTTGCAGTAGTATCTTTTTGGAAACTTAATTTATCTGCCTCATTTCTATATTGTAAACTCTTTTGTCTTTCAGTAGAGATTGTAGATTGTAAATCATCAAGATTAAAAAATCAAGCAGATGCTACTAATGCAGAGCTTTCATTCTTTAATTGTGTCATTGTAACTTCACTTTCAAATCAATGAAACCTAAAATCTTGTGCAGTATATCAAGTAGGAGTTGGGTCAGCATACCAAGACATTGGGTCTTGAACTGTAAACATTGGAACATTTCTTTTACTATCAAAGTTGTCAAATATTCTAACAGATACTCAGTAGAATAATCTATCAAACTCTTTTTGGTAGTTCTTCCAATCCATATTCATTTCATCTGTATCAAATCTAGCTAAGTTCTCTAAATTATCAGCAACTTCATAATCCTCAAAACTTCTTCATTGAAATTTTACAGTCAATTCATCTTGATAAGATAATGCTATCAAAGTATTAATTTGAGATGAAGCAATATTTATATTTACCTTATCTTTTCATTTAGCTTGTCAGTTAATTAATTTTATTCTATCTCTAAATTGTTGTCTTTTTTCTTCAAAGTAACTTTTAGATAAATCCTTTTCTCACTTAATCTGAGATAGAATTTCATCTTTATTTAATCATAATAAATCTAGTTCCATAATTGTTTAGTTATTATTAATAATTGTATATTAATCTCTAAGAAAAATTATGCAAATTATTTAAACCTCTTATTCCGACAAACTTTACATTGCTGAGTTTTATAGTATTTATTAATAATAAATCATTCTCAACATTTAATACAATCTCTAGTAATATTGTCTACTCAACTATCTCTCCTAAACTGACTTTTACATTTATTTGAACAAAATCTTGAAGTTGTTTTATCGGTTGTTTCAAAATCTGTTCAACATTGCTCACATTGTAAAGTATGTATAGGCATACATCACAAACTATTCTTATAATGTTCTTTGTGCCAATTTCTTCATTCTTCACTTCAATGCCATATTTTTGTTAATGGCCTAATTATATCTAATTGTTTATTATTATTTTCTTTATATTCAGCATCTTCAAATCTCTTTTTCATATGTTCACTTCTATGTTTTCAACTTTCAATTAACTCAAGATTATCTAAATTATTATTTAAAACATTCTCATCTTTATGATGAATATCATATCATTTAGGTATATCTCAATTATGGTAAATCCAAACATCTCTATGCAGTCTATTTCAGTATGCTTGTTGATAATATTTTTCATCTCCCCGAATTTTATATGTTTTTCAGTTGAATATAATCATAAGTAATAGTTAAATATCTAATCGTATCTAATATACTTATATTATTAATATAGTCAATTTAAAAGTAATCTTCATAGCTTGTTTCAGCTACAACTCATCAAATTCTACTTTCTAATTTTATATTTACTGCTTGTGCTAAATATCATAGAGCATCTGCTACATCTGAGTTTTTATGTTCAGGCACATTCATAAAACACCCTGTGCTATCATTCCACTTCCTCCTATATTCAGCAGTTTTATCTAATCAGTCGGAACAATTCTCTTTATCAAAATACATATATTTAAAACTATCTCTACAACTATCTATCCTATCAGATATTAGAGTTTTAGGTAAAACCTCAACCTCATATCATAACTCTATCATTGTTTCTTCTCTAGTTTTTCTATCATTTAATGAATGCACTTTAGCATCGTGAGGCAAATACATTGTTCAGAAATTATAAGGCTTAGGCATTAATATTTCTCTATGAATATCCTTTAATCAATATCAAGTTCAAGCGAAAAAATCTATTATTCTAATTTCTTTTCAAAAAACTTGATAAAACCAAATAACCATTGCATCTCATCATCAAGCACCACCCAAATCCCAACCTGTATATACAGGTAATTCTACTTCATAAGGCACTCTACATAATCTTCATTCCTCTCTAACCTTAGTAATCCATTTCTTATAATAACTTCAAGCAATCGCTACCATAAATGCCTCCTCAGGAGTGCTAGGATATTCTCTAAGCATTTCATCTTTCTTTTCTTCTGCTTTTACTTGATACCATTTCATCTGTGTTTCATCACAATCAATCTTTTCTTCTTCTTTTAATTTCTTAAAATAGTTTTTAGTTTCTTTAGATAATACTAAATCATCATCTTCTAATCTATATTCATCAACTTCCCACCAAGCAAAGAAGAAAAACTTATATTCGTGAACATTTAATTTTTTTCATATTTCTGTTAATTTCTTAGCAGTTTCACTCTTATCGTAAAAATCTCAACTCTTTCATTCGGCTGTACTTTCTATAAATACATAATTTCATTCAGCAACAGCCTCTAATGCTCAAGTATTTATTTCTTTTGCTCTGTCAGGAAATTTGGCACAAATCTTTCAATACTCAGATATATGTAAATATTGTAAAGTTCATCATCTAAAACTCGTTCATACATAAATAGAGCTTCAATTACTAAATTCTAAAGTATCTGTACTATCTTTTTTTAAAGGTCTTTCGGCTCGTAGCCATAAAGGCAGATTATCATAAGCAAATTTAATCTTATTATCAAAAATACTTTTTGCCTCTCTTAATCATTGAGCAATTACTCAACAAGCAACATTACTTCTAAATAATGCTTGGTCTAACATTAACACTTGAATTAAAGTAGAAAAACCTAATTGCCTTGCTTTAAGGATTAGGTTTTTGTAATGTAAATTATCAATTAGATAGATTTGATATTTATTAGGCTTGAATGGTATAACCTTTCAATACTTGTCTTTAATCTTATAAAGCTTTCAACTCTTTAATCTCCATTTCCAATCTTTTAATTTACTCTTTAGTTTGTCTTGTTCAGATATAACTACTTTAAGTTTCTTTCCTACTTGTTTTTTAGACATAAGTTTATTTAGTTAAATCAGTATCTTCATCTAATTCTTCTAAAATTTCTCACATAGTATAATTCTTATTAATATTTTCTACTTCTTGTTTATCAACCCAACCAAAGTTATTCTTTAAATTAAATATCACTCAAGTAGGATTTAGTTTGTTTTTAAGCATTCATTCTTCAATAGCACTCTCAATAAACTGCTTCGCTCTTTTTATAGTGGGAAAAAACTCCTCTCTTTCTTCGTAATTAATTAATGTTCTTCTTGAAGTATCTAAAGCTACTGCTAGTCAAGAAACAGTAGGAACTTGTATCATTACTTTTTCCTGATAAGGCTCGTATTTATATTTGTTTTTACTATCTAATAATTTATTTCAATCTTCATCTCTTTTAATCCTATCATTCCATTGTAACTCATAACAACTTTCAAAGTATTTCTCTATCTGTTTTTGTAGTATCTCAACTGTTTCAAACATTAATGGTCTTCCTCATTTATTCTTAGCCATAATTGTATTTATTATAAAATAAATTTCTCATTTGTCTGCATCTCAATTTCTCGGCTTTTGCCCAAAAAAAGACTTAGTGTTAATAAGTCTATTATAATGATTTTATTATTAAATACAAGTTACATACACTAAGCTTACAAATTTTAGAAGAAGATGTAAAGTCAAATTACTTAGTGTATATAAGCTATATTAAATAGCTAGCCTTTCTTTTGCTATGTTAAAATAATTCTCATCTAGTTCAATTCAAATAAAATCTCTGTTTAAGTTTTGACAAGCAATTCCTGTACTACCACTTCACATAAAACAGTCCATTACTAATCCATTATTAGAGTGTGTTAATATAAGTTTTTCTAATAATTGCACAGGTTTTTCAGAAGTGTGTAGTTTTTTAGTAGTAGGTTTTTCAGGAATATCATCTATCACATCATTAGGATAGTTTGTATATTCTCTTTTTAATTCTTTCTTATGGCTAGGTCTATGTCAAGCAATAGTTCCAAAATTATTTCAAGAAATTTTCTTATCTATCTTAATAAGCCCTTGTGGATTATATATCATTCTTCTTTCTTCTCATATTTGAGATATATGCCCCATAGGAGCTTTACTAAATACAAGTATATCTTCGTGTTTTGTCATAGGTCTATTTTTACTATGTACAAAATTTGTAGAATTGTTTTTTATCCAAGTATATTTATACTTATATTCATTTAAGCTACTCATCATAACTCTAGGAGTAAAACTTCAACTTGCAAAAACTATTATGCTTCCATTAGGTTTTAATTTTTTCCAAGCTATATCAAAGAATTTATTAAAATCAACATATTTATCCCATTTACTTGCAATAGTGTTATATGGGGGGTCAATCAGGATTAGTTCTATACTATTATCTGTTCACTTAGACAATATATCTAATGCTTCTCAATGTATTAATTTCATTATTCCTATATTAA
>Ga0233412_10000544_pt1 | contig 21646 bp, 30 predicted proteins | sample Na_anoxic_4_MG_FD_180667 | JGI IMG/M metagenome (GOLD analysis project Ga0233412, IMG submission 180667) | Seawater microbial communities from Saanich Inlet, British Columbia, Canada - Na_anoxic_4_MG | ecosystem: Environmental > Aquatic > Marine > Inlet | place: Canada: British Columbia...
AAAGAAGCGTAAAAAAAAAAAGTAAAGTAGATGAGACCCCAGCCAAAAATACTGCAATCGACAGTTGGCTAAAAGAGACTGATAAACTCAAGGATGATTTGGCCCGTTTAAAAGATGCTTTTCAGAAGCACAAGCCAGAAAAACCTGAAAAAGAAAAACCTGAAAAAGAAAAACCTGAAAAAGAAAAACCTGAAGAAGAAGATATTGAAAAAACAGGAAAACCTGAACCTGATGACGAAAAATCGGAGAAAGGGAAGAAAAAGGGTAGCGAAGAAGAAGAAGAAGTGATAGAATAACTCCACTTACATTGCTTAAGGGAGCTATACTATGCCTGATAAGAAGATTAGCGAACGAGAAAGAGAAGAGCGACTTGCTAAAAGTCGTTTGTCGGTGATTCGAACTGATTACTCTATGTATGTTGTGGCGATAGCTGTAGAAAAAAATAAAGATGCTAATATTCGTTTAAAGATACCCACGGGAAAAGGGATTCCTTTCGGTGGGTATGTTTATGACACAACGAATAACTGCTATTGCATAAAAGGAGTAGACACGCAAAATATAGGAAGCGTGGCGATATCTTTTCATGCAGTGATGCCAGAATTTCCTAATTGGAGGATGCCTATTCCTGTTCCTGAAAAAATATTACGTAAACATATGAGTGCAAAACAAAAAGAAGGTCTGGCGCATTTTGAAGAAAAGTTATATCCAAAATGTAAAATCTATTTCCTTCAAATGATTAACCACAATTCATAAATATGGCGAAAAGAAAACCAAGATATGTTCCGACTCGTGATGAAAAGTATATGGGTTTAGCTTTTTGGATTGCTTCCTTTTCAAAAGACCCAGATACACAAGTTGGCGCTCTGATTATAAGTGATGAAAATGAGCCTTTAGGATGGGGGTATAATGGCCCTCCTTCTAACTTTTTTGATATAGACATAGATTGGAGGCGACCGGGAAAATATTCATTTATACGACATGCGGCAGCTAATGCAATTACTCATTCTCATGGGTCACTAGAGGGTTCTACATTATACCTTACAACACATCCTTGTAAAATATGTATTTTAGATATAGTTGCAGTTAAAATTAAAAAAGTGATTTATTTTCCCTTTCAACCAGATAAAGAATCTTCTCTTTGTATTGACAAAGAAACGGCATCAATTACCGAGGAAAGAGCTAAAAAAGGGAAGGTGGATTTAACAAAATTTGATGGAAATTTAAATTGGATGCGTGACCGTATGGGGGAAATGAATCTTTTAGGTGTTTTTGGATAACATATTTCATATATACCAGTATGACAGTCAATGGAACACAAACAGGGGTGCCTTGTAGTTCACAATCTAATTGTGCTAATACATCAGGGTGTATAGACGGAACAGTAGCTAATTTCTGTATTAAGCGTCACGATACAAGACCTGCTTTTCGTGTGTCTGTTACTGATTGTGACGGGCCTCTTGATTTGACAGATGAGCTTCTTATTCTTGAAGTGAACATGTGGGCAAAAGCGAAAATAAAAACAGCCATTTCTGCGTCGGATACTTATTTTCAATTTGCAGATTCAATTGGGTTTGAACAAGTGATGGTTGGTGATATACTTGTTATGGAAAGAGTTCGTCTTCCCGAACAAATGTTGGTTTTAGGTTTCGATGAAGCGAATGAACTTATATTAGTTGAGCGTGGTCATAATGGAACTACTGCATCAGCATGGAGAAAAGGTTCTAGTCTTAAAATAATGAGAGTAATAAATGGTGTTGGTGAAATATCTTCTATTACAGACGATATTCTTCAGGAAGATGGCACCACAGCCGAAGACCAATTGATAGAGACTCAATTAGTTTATGAATGGGATTCTGAAGATACATGTTTGCCGGGATGTTATTATTTGGAATTTAAACTTCTTAAAATGCTTTTGCTCGGTGCTTCTGCACTAGCCATTGAGGTATCTACTATTCATTTTACACCAATAAGCTTTACACCAGCAGATTTCGGATGTGAAATGGGAAGCGGCGTTGAATGGGTTAGAAGGTTCCCCGAAACTGAAGAAGGGTTCCTAATCCATATACTTGATAGTCCGACAAGCGATACATTTTAGTCTAAAAATGTTGTTTTTTCTCGTTGTTCTGGTATAATCTTACTCGTTAGGTATTTTATAAGTTAGCGGAGTCTTTTTATGAATTTTTTAGCAAATGAAGTTGCCAGTGTTAACGAGCGTGTTGACGACAATATTTTCACGGGCGATTTTTACGAAAAATCTGTGGCATTGCCAGATATCCTAGATATTATCATCAACAAATTTCCTGCGGATGTTGTTGAGATGGTTATGGGCAAAAGAGGAAAAGGGTTTCTTGATTTCAAAGATAACGTGGATTTAGAACATCCAGATTTGACAGAGTTGCTGCCCAATAATGAGATATCTACTCTTATTCGTGATTCTTTAGAATTAGGGCAATTTGCAATGAGTAAAAAGTTGTCTTCTGCTCCTTCTGTCCCTAAATTTCTTGGGAAGAAAGTAAGGGATTATTTGCGAGGAATAGATAACCCTCATCATTTTGTTAGATTATTAAAAGACAAAAATTGCAGGGCAGAAGAGCGTCAAAAAAAGCGTATGCGACAAATAGACATGCACAAGAATTATATGGGCGGTCCCGCCCATGGGTTCGGAATGTTTGTGCGACATAGTGATTCTTACAAGGAAGAATATGATAATGCTTGTAGAATAATGGCAAGATATGAAAAGTTGGGGTGTTCTTTTTTACAGGAAGCAATTAAGAAAACTATAGATGGTTTTGACAAAGCGTTTGATGATTCACATTTGGGATTTCATAGAATTAGCATGACTAATGCTGCGGTTATATTGGCTAATATCCATGGATGTAATTTTTATAAAGGGGAGATTATTTTTCCCAAAGCACTCGTTTCTGAAGGAAGTAGACAAAAGAAATATAGGGGAAGTTATTATTATTCTCCTCGTGCTTATCCGTATCACGAATTGAAAAATTTATCTTCTCCACGGATTGAAAAAATAATTAAGCATTTGGAACAGCTTCCAGAGAAAAAAGGAAAACCTGTTTTTGACCATTATATTATTGTGGTTCCGGGCATGACAGTGCAGGGAGAGTATCGAAAAAGACATAATCCTGTGGCGACAGATGCCGAAATGATTATGGAAGATTTAATACATCCTATTTTGGTCGGAGAGCGGGATGGTAAATGTTACTTTATTAGCTATTGGACTCATTCATAAATGGCACTCTCTTATAATAGTTATGGTAGTTATGGTACACATAAGGTAACTAAAGGCATGAACATTTCACAAGAAAAACTCATTGCTCTTCTTAAAGAAGCTTTCGATGAGGGCTGGTTTGGTTATTTAGAGCTTAGAGATGATACTTGTAAATGTATCGCCGCCAAAGTCTTTGGCAAGACTGCCAAGAGAAGGGCGGAAGAGGATTTTATAGGTAATATTTTGGAAGAAGATGATGCGGAGATAGGTGCGTTGGGCGGCGGAGCTTTTAAGTAAATGTAATAATAATTTCAGAAGTATTTTATCTATACTAATTTAAAATAAGACGTATTGATAGATTACTTTTAAAAGGAAATTATTATGACAATTACAGATGTAGAAGGAAATGAGTTCGTTAATGAAACTAAAGTTGTTGATGTAGAAGGAAATAAGTTCGCTAACGATATCCCCAAAGTTGTTGATATTGTGCCTTGTGGTTCACGAGTGTTACTTGAACTTCTTAAGGCTGATGAAATAATTGGGACAAAGCTTCATATTGGTGAAAATGTAAAAGTTGCACCACAAGGAATTATTCTAAAGGTAGGGAACGCTGTAGACCCAGCCGATTGGGGATTCAAAATTGGAGACAGGGTTATTATTAATGGAACTGGAACCAAAGTCGAAGATGGCTCTTGTGTCTCACATAATGGTCGTGAAGTTACTTTAATTGAGCCAACGTATATTAAAGCTGTTTTAGTAGAAGGTTAATTGAATAAAAATTATTATGAAATATTAGGTGTTGAAAAACATGCTACCGACCCTGAACTAAAAAAGGCGTATCGGCAGTTAGCACTTAAGTTCCATCCAGATAATAATAAAGAAGCAGGGGCAGAAGAAAAGTTTAAAGAAGCTGCTGAAGCTTATGAGGTTTTATCGGATAGCGAGAAAAGACGCATATACGATTTAGGGGGGAATCCTAATCAGCGGAGCCACAGTCATAGCTATACCCGTAGTCGTAGCAATGATATATTTAATCAATTTTTTAATGGCAATAGAAATCCATTTAGACAAAGAAGAGAATCTTGGGAAGATAGGTCAAAAGATATTCATGAGGTAATAGGGTTAACTTTTGTTGAAGCAATCAAAGGTTGTAAAAAAGAAATATCAATAAAAACTAAATCGACCTGCCCAGATTGTAAAGGTCGTGGGTCTACTAAGTTTGATAAATGTAGTGATTGCGGCGGCAATGGTCATGTTGAAATAGAACATCCCCCATTTATATTTCAAGGAGTTTGTGAAAATTGCCACGGAACTGGGGATGTGTCGATAGGACAATGTTCTAAATGTCATGGTTCTGGGTATGTAAAATCTGGAGAAAAAACTTTAGTTATTACAATTCCTGCTGGGGTTTTTACCGGATATAAAGAAAGAATTAGGGGAGAAGGAAATCCTCCTAATGGCAATTTAATAGTTAGTTTTTCTGTTAAAGAGCATAATTTTTTCCATAGGAGAAATCACGATTTGATTTGTTCCTTATCAGTCCCTTATTCTTATTTTGTTTTAGGCCATAAAGTTTCAGTTCCTACCATAGATGGAGAGAATGCATATTTTGATATTCCACCGGGAACAGAACCGGGAAAAAGTTTTAGATTAAAAGGAATGGGAGTTCCTGTAATGAATGCAATTGGTAAATTATCTGGGGATTTACGAGTTTTTGTTACATTGAAAATTCCTAAAGAAATGACCGATGAACATAAAGAACTTATTTCTCAATTAGAGAAAATAGAAGATTCTAGTAAACTTGAATGTTAGATATTTGTCCCGGTTCTTCTGGTCTTTGGTCTAATTGATTTTTTTGGAATGTGACTTTAATTGCCTTTCCAACTTCTGGCATAACTTTAATTCTTTTGAATTCATCTAATGTAAAATGAAGTATTGTGTTGTCTTTTAAGGTAATAGTAATTGGATTTTTATTTTTGTCTATTCTTTGTATTGTGCTTGTTCGTGTCATAGTGGGGATATCATCTGGAATAGCTAAGTCTGTACTGGGAAGCCAATTTGGATGACCAGTGGAATTTCCAGAAGGGTCAGTTTCACTTCCTGTTTGGTCGCTGCTAAGGAAGGCTCCCCCTGTACGTTCAAACCCTCCTTGGCCATCATTATGATACCCTACAGTATTTTGTTCAAGTTGGGTAATGTATTCTTTAAATTTAAGCATGTCTTTACTCTTTTAATATAATATATAGGATACCCCCATGAATAAAATACTTAAAATGAGTACATTAGTCCCCATGGCTGTTAAATGGGAAGATGGTAATGACAGTATTGTTCTTGTTGATATTATTTCTGAAAAAAGTTTCAATTTGAGAGGTGAAGAATTGAGTGATTCTTTAAGCACTCCTATTCAAGAAGTAATTCAATCTAAAAAAGTACAATTGCAAAAACAGTCTCAAGAAGCAACAGATGAGTATCGCAAAGACAGTAATGCTAATAAAATTATAGATGAGTATCTGAAAGGAAGGGGATAAAATGTCTGAAGGTCGAATGGATTTAAATATAGGAGTGGCAAATATGGGACGTGGAGGACAATTGAAAAGAAAAGTTACATTTGATAAAGTTGTGGCGTGGATTGAAGCACAAGGTCATGACGAATATATCACAAAGGCATTGATTAAAAAAGCAGCTAGTTTTCCTGATAAAACATATCATATATTCAGGAAAAATTTTAATGTTTATTTATCACAAATCCAAAAAGAAAGAAAAGATTAACTATATTAGACTATGAATGATAATGAACAGTTATTGGGTGGCCCTCCTGATGGAGCAGATAGTAATATGGAAGCAGAACTCGGCGAGATGAAATGCGGTCAGGTAACTCCAATTATGGTTGAGTCTGGTGCTAAAGAATACGTAGAGCCAAGTTTCTCTAAAGTAGCCACAGAAATAAAAGCAGAAGATGAGTCGTTTATTCCAGAAATAGTAAATGGAAGTGCTGAATTAAGAGCAGATTTGTCTGAATACGAGAGCGAATTTGTATCTATGGCTTATCGCACCACGATAGAAATTGATTGCGGGTTTTCTGTTACCATTCCGCCCGGATATAGGGCAGTTGTTAATTCGATTCCCTCAATGGCTTCTAGAGGTCTTGTTGTGACGAATACGCCCGATATTACGGAAGGGCGTGTGAAAGTATATTTAACAAATGTTGGCAAAGAAATAGTGAAAATTTCTCATGCCGACAAATTTGCCCATATGACATTATATCCAGTGTATGGGTTTGAATGGTTAACATGAAAATATTTGCTGTAATAACAATGAAAACAAAAAGAAGTTATTGAATATGGCAAAAGGAGGGGAACCAAGACCTCAACAAAAAAAACATCCATTAGGCAAAGTTCTTGTCCATTATACAAGTGAAAAATCAATTTGTTATGATAAAGAATTTGTTGATAAAATCTTGGTTCATGGTACATCAAGGGCCGGTAGCTAGTACAAATAATAAAAAAACACTAATGGAAATGGCTATCCATGGTGAACCAAAACCAGTTGGAAAGAATAGATTGGCGACGGCTATAAATAGATATGCTAATTCTAATCATTCAGTATTTGATTCTGAATTTTACGAACAGATTAAGAAAATAAGACCTGATTGGTTTGTGGATACTGCTAAGGAGAATAAAAAAACAATATTGGAAATAGCAAAAAGCAATAGATTAAAACCAAAATCAAATGAAAAATTATATAGACGTATGTGTGACTATATTTGTAAAACGAGTAAATCATATGATGCATCTTTTAATATTAAGATAAGAGAATTACGTCCCGATTGGTTTGTTGATACTGCTGTTGAGAACAAAAAACAATTAATTATTCTAGCAGAAAATAGTCAAGCAAGACCAAGACAAAGAAAAAATAAATTAGGGGAACGCTTAATTAATTATACAAATAAAAGTAGTTCTTCTTATGATAAAGAATTCGATATAAAAATAAGAGAATTAAGACCAGATTGGTTTATTAGAAATTGGGATACCAGACCAGCAATAAATTTTCTTCCTTTTGAAGAAGCAAGAGAATTTGCTCGTAACTTAAATCTAAATGGACAAGCAGCTTGGAAAAAATGGAGTAAATCTGGTAAAAGGCCAGATGACATCCCATCTCATCCTGATGATGTTTATAAAGATTCTGGTTGGATATCTTGGGCCAATTGGTTGGGAAAATAATGAGTTGGTGTCTTTTTGGATTTAAATCATAAAATTTTTTTTAGTTACTATGTTAATTAAAAGAGGTTATTTATGAAAAGCAAAGACGTTCACACAAAAACCGTTTTCGCCGTCATTACGGTAGCTAGACAAATATCCGGTGAGTACGTTTTTATTCGAACAGAAAAAGCATTCGAAAAAGCATCGAAAGCGGATAAATTACTTCAGAAACTAAAGTCTGGATTCACAAATGAGGACGGAACAATAAAAGCTGTACGGGTTGACACCCCACAGGGCACAGCAGAGTGTATGTGTGAAGTAGGGGCGTTTGAATTAGAAGTAGTATTAGAAGAAGGAAAAAATGACAAATAAAAAAGATAAATTACCCAAAGAAGAGTTGCCTGAATTACTTGAAAAAGAAGATAAATCATCAATTATTCCACACAATCCTCTTGAGGGAAACAGGCCAGAATTATCTATTAATTTGCATGATGGAAGCGAAGAGCAAATTGCCATTATCATTGTTCACAAAGATACGCCTGAATATTTAAACATATTGCTTCAATCTATCGCAGTGACTAGCTTCAATAATAATTATGAAATAATTGTTGTTGATAATGGTTCTGGAAAGGACAGCCAAGATTTTCTTGATGACATTGAAACAGAAGTAAACTCAGGGGTAAAATTAGTTCGTAATGAAAATAATTTGTTTTGGTCTGAAGCGTGTAATAAAGGAGCAGCAGCAGCAGACCCTAATGCTAAATATTTTGTGTTTTTACACAGTGATGTGGTGATAACAAACCCATCATGGCTTGATGTGTTATTGAATGTTTCAGAATCACAAACTTCAGGTATGGTAGGGATTGATAGTGGGCAGTATATGATTCAAGGAAATAAAGTCAGCTTTGTACAAGAATGGCTTGTTTTATTCACAAGAGAGTGTTTTGAGAAGGTTGGTCCTTGGCCTTTAGAGTTGCCTCAGATAGCACATTCTTTCATTATGACGATGAGGGCACAGAGTAGGGGATACAAGCCTCAAATAATCAACAATCCAATGGCACACCATTATCAGATATTCAGTTTAGATGTTTCAGAACATGAGAGAATGACAGAAAAAGCGATGAGTGTTCTTCCGGCGTTGTTGCGTGTATCTGGAAGCAGAGATGTTTAAATATTACTTAGATTCAAAAAAATACCCGCTATAAGCGGGTATTTTTTATTCATCATCATTAAGGCCAAGAAGTTTCATAGCTTTAGATAGTTGTCCTAAATTTTTACCTTGGCCGACAACTAATTTCTTATATTCTTCATCTACTTTTTGATGGATTGTGTCATCATTGTTATCTACGTATTTCATGATGCAACTTTTTGTAAATCCATCTTTCACGGCGGGTGGTATTCGTTCAAGCGGACCACCTGTTTTTATATCCCAACGTTTAGCTTTTCTGCCGTTTAACTTTTCTACAAGTTCTTTTTTGTTTAGATTTTTATCTCTCCACTTAATTACTTGCTGAGATACTCTTTTTACTAAGTCCACATATTTCTCGTAGATGACATCCATTCTTTCTTTGGCTTTTGGAAAGTATGAAAGGATTTCGTCTGTTTCTCCCTTGATAACATTTATCAGAAGATTCTTGTACGTAAGTTTATCAAGCATGTGATGGAATCGAACATAATCTGCATCCTTCAACTTGATTCTCTTTCCGGTTTTTTTATCACGGAAAACAAATCCTTCAAATCCGCTAATTTCCTTTGCCATTTGCTGCATGAGACTATCAATGACATTTATATCATTTACGGAATCCCATCGTTTGGGTCTGGGTGTGCCTAGCCGTTGAGCGGCATCATCCAGTTCTTGTTCGCTCATTTCTGCATGGTCTGATAGATTTCGTGCGCCGATTAAGTGTAGACCATATTTATCTTCGCCATATTTTGTCCATACTGTTGTAGCATCATGTATGAACTCGAAGACAAAAGTATATTCGCCATCTTTTTCATTAAAAGAAAGTTGTTTAACATATTCTCCTATCAAATTGATAAGATGATGTTCTTTTCCATGGAAACTAGTTAGTGTCATATCTCTATCCGGTTGGTGAGCGGACAGCATTCGTCTAGTATGCCAGTGGGGGTCTTTTACATTTCCATTGAGAAAGAAAACTCCAACCATTGAGCCGTCTAGTTTTTCAAGCATATCAGCGTTGCCTAGATTGACTTTATCCGCAGATTCTTCGGCCTTATTGAAGAACCTAGTGAATGGGAAAGACCTAATTAGAGACAACACATCTTGTATTTGTGCGTTGGGCGCAGGTTTTTCGATAACCATACCTCTTACGAGGCGGCTGTATTCATTTTTCCCACCAAATTGGTTATAGTTTACAATATAAAAACCGCTTTTTTCTTGAGCGATAATATCTTTTTCTGTTAACCATTTTTCATTTCCAGCGATTTTTTTTTGTATAATCGTTCGGAGAAGAGTTTTTTCATCTTGTGTTGTTGATTCCATAATAATAAATTCCCTAAAGTATAGGTTGATTATAGGTGTGGAATGTGCTGATGTAAAGTGCATTCTTTGATTAGAATCCGTGTTCTTGTCTTATTTGTTTTACTTTTGCAATGAGTTCAGGAACGCTTCCAGTTGTTGTCACTTCATCCTGACCAATTAGAAGAGTAAACGAATCAGTGTCTTGGACTTGTACTACAGACATCATGTTGTCTTTTTGAGGGGCAAATTCATTGAAATCATCAACTAATTTTTTTAGTACTATTAAGTCATCATCTGGCTTCATGTCCGTATCTTCTTCTTGTGAAAATTCTTCGTCTGAGTCCATGAATTCTTTAAATGTTTTCATTTTAGCTCCTTTTCTTTATTTATAAAATACAATGATTTTTATAGTAATTATTTTATAATAAGCTCTATATAAAATAGGAGGAAATGTTATGTATAGCAAATGCAAAAGTTGTTCCAAAAAGGCTGTTGCTGGAAAGAATTATTGTCAATATCACATCGAGTACAATAGTAAAAGGGCGAAAGAAAGGTATAGAAAGTTAAAAGAAAGTGGTCGTTGTTTGACTTGTCCCAATCCAGCTAAAGATGGTTCTTTATTATGCGAAAATTGTAGGGGAAAAAAATTAGATAACTATTCTGAAAATAAAAATAAAGGATTATGCACACAGTGTGGTGAAAAAAATGACACCAACCATGTAAAATGTAGTAAATGCCACAATAGGTGGGCAGACAATACTAGGAAACAACGAGAACATCGTTTGAAGAATGGTCTTTGTTCTTATTGTGATGAACCTAGAATTAGTAGTTGTTATTGCAAAGAACATCTTTTGAAAGATTTAGCGAGGACTCATTTGAAAAACAGAAATGGATTCGATAAACTTGATAAATTATTCGAAAACCAAAACATATGTCCTTATTCTGGTAAGAAGTTAGTTTTGGGAGTTAATACTTCAATAGACCATAAAATACCTAAATCAAAAGGTGGAGAAAATAAAATTGAAAATTTACAATGGGTCTATCGCCCAGTTAACACAATGAAGCAGGATTTTATGGAAGAAGAATTTTTTGAATTGATAAAGACAATATATAAAAATATTAATTAGGAATATTTTTAATAAATTTAATCCATTTTTTATGATTATGAATTGCAACAGGATGTTTGCAGTACGTTGAAGCAAATGCCATGCAAAACAACTCCTCAAGCCCATCATTCATTTTATTTTTAGTATTTTTAGCTATGTTGTTCCATTTTTTCTTTAAATCATCTTCTAGGAAATTTGCCCATACTAAGTGTGCGATTTCATGAAGAAGGGTGAATTCCCTTCCATAATTCCAAGGAGCAGCAATTGTTATTGTCTTTTTCTCAGTATCTATAAGACCAACGTGTTTGTCATCTCCATTCAGAGTGTTGTCAGCTTCAAATTTAAATTTAAACCCTTTGAAAAGGTCTCTGTATTTTTTAGGAAGTTTCTTGAGAGTTTTATTAACATCATCAAGATTCTTTCTTTTTTCAGATTCTATAAAAAAAACTTTAAAATTCATGACATATTTATGCATCCTAGAGACGCAATTATGTTATAATATGGAGAAGGAGATTATATGCCATATATTAATCAAGATAGAAGAGAAGTTTTCGAAAATGAAATACAGTCCATATTGGACAAAATAGGTACGTCACCGCCGCCATGGAACAGCCCAGAAAGTCGTGATGACAAAGCTAAGGGGGAATTTAATTATATAATGTTTTCTCTGATTGCTAGGTACTTACTAGAACATGGCGAGATGAGATATCATCGTATTCAAGATTTCATTGGCACTTTAGGAGCTTGTCAACATGAGCTTTCCAGACGGTTGATGGATGTATATGAAGATAAATGTATTGAAAAAAATGGAGATGTAGACGTTTTGGGCTTGCTTTAGTTTCGATGTCAGTGTATTTTAAGGAGAGTCGAAATCTCGTGGAGTAACCATTGATTAATTGATGTTTTTATAGCATTCGGTCGGCTTGTTTGTGTTGTTGTTTTTATCTGCTTAAGAATAACAAAGAATCGGATATGTTGCGGGTGCTAAAGAAAAGTAGTTTCAATAAATCTAATTCGTTTTAGAATTGGACTACAGCCGACCGGCAGGTTTGTCTAAATCTGAATCACAGTACGAGTCTAGTGGCGACTCACGAGTTAACCGAAAGCCCGTTCTTCTTGAGCGGGCTTTCTTTATTAGAGGGATATATACAATTATGAAGAAAAAAACAGTTAAGAGAGACATGAACAAGAAGACAACAACGAAGAAAGAAAGAAAATTTCATATTGAATTCCAAAATTCTTCACAGAGATTAGCTTGGGCTATGTTTCAAAAACAAGATGTCACTTTTTTATCCGGCGATGCTGGTACTGCGAAGACATATTTAGCTACAGCGTTTGCGATTCATGAGTGTTTGCAAAATAGAAAAAAAATAGTAATTTGTCGTCCTATTGTACAAGCGGGAGAAAGTTTAGGATATTTACCCGGAGATTTTCAGGAGAAGGTGGACCCGTACATGAGGCCAATATATGATTCTATTGATAAATTGGTGGGTGCTGGAGAACAGATGTTAAAAGTAGAAGGAAATACAGAAGTGGCTCCGATTGCTTTTTTAAGAGGTAGAACTTTAGATAATTCTATTTGTATTTTAGATGAAGCACAAAATGCGACAACGAAACAATTGGTATTGTTTTTAAGTAGATTGGGAAAAAATAGTAAAATGATAATTACGGGCGACCCCGCTCAAAGCGATATAGGGAAAGAATCTGGATTTACGAAGGTTGTCGATGCCCTTGATGCATTGCCGGGAATTGGGATTATGAAATTTTCAAAAGAAGATATAGTTAGACATCCTTTGGTGAATTCTATGTTAGAGAAGCTGAAAGGGATATAAATGGCACTTTCGATGGATACAGAGTTTGGTTGGGATGTGGGGGAGAATGTTGCTCTGTTTTACTATCTTGTCCAAGGGAAATGTTTAAACGCTGCTTCCGATGACGGCACTTACGGCGCAACTTGTGAAGTTGCAGGGTTTGACTCGCATGATGCAGATTGTGGCGGGATGGGCCAAACTTATATGACAACGATTGGGGCCAAAAACCTATCTGACTTGTGTGAAAAATTAAATGAAACATTTTTAAATGTTCCAATGCCTTGGCCAATTCTTTCCATAAAGAAGTTTTCAAGGCCCGTGTATTTGACGGATATTAGAGAAGAAGAGGCAGAAGGAATTGACCATTCTTGCAACGAACTTATTGAACAAGATTTTAGTCAAGTTGCGGAGTGTTTAGAGTTTGCTGCTGAATTAGTAGAAACAAATATGGGGATGACAACTTCTCTTATTAGTCTTGATTATGGAGGACTTGCCACAGGTAGTGGGGGAGTCGTGATTGGTGGCACAGTAGATTTCCCCGAAAAAGATTATTCTGTTATCACAAATATGGGGATGACAACTTCTCTAATATCATTAGAGATAATATTCAATGGTGAAAATCAAAATAATCTTACAGATGATTCAGATGAAGTAGTAGATGTGGAAGGGAGTAGCAATTACGTAAAATTTACTCGTTTGTTTGTTATGAGGCATAACCTTTATCAAAATAACAATTTATCTTATTTTTTATCAAGAAATGGTTTTTCTCTTTCGGATGAAGTAGGATTTAGATACAATGATGTGGATAATTTGTGGCGATATAGTACTGTATTTGATGGGACTTCTGAAAAATGGAATGTTCTTTTTGAGTGGGGTGCTACTGATGAAATTTCAGTTATTGATGCAGGGCCGTTAGTTTGGAAATTTTCGATGTGGGTTTCTAAGGTTGATGCATCGGATGACCGTACTAGCACAAGATTGTTGTTGTATTTGGTTGCCCCTAATCCATTAAATCCGATTATAAATTTCGATTTTGATTTTAACGTAGTCAATCAAGCTGTGGATTCTGATTTAGATTATTTAGATGGTCATACGGTCTTGGTAGACAAAACAGGTTTATTCAAAAATGAGTATTGGGCTGATAATCCATTACTTCGTATAAGATTCCCTATTGGAAATAATGAAACAGAAACTAATCAGTTTGATGTTTCGCCATCCTACCCGGATTAATAGCCTTTCTAGGAGAAAAACATGACTTATATTTTATACGCATTGGGAGCTTCGTGTGTAGTAAATTTGATATTGGTATACTTGGTAGGTAAAGTTGTTGTAAGAAATTCTGCCATTATTAGAAAGCTGAATCAACGAGAAGAGGAAGAAACAGGACTAATAGAGCCATAGTGTCTTGATTTCTGATTCATTTTAGTGTAATCTCTTGTTTAGTAAGGAGATTGTTGATGACTAAGATTCAGTATAAGTGTTTCGCTAGTAAGAGAAGTTTTGGTGTAGAGTTCGAAACTTCTCCGAACATAAGTAAGGCAGACATCAAGAAGTTAATTCAGATGGTATGCACTCGTGAGATTTATGTTTCTAGTTGGGAACAGTCGATTGATAATAGTTACTGGCATGTAAAACAAGACTCTACCTGTGGCCCACTATCTCACAAGAAACAACAGTATGGATGGGAAGTATGTTCTTTTAAAGCTAACGGCCATAAAAATATCACTCATATTGCTAGAGTAGCACAGCACCTTGCCAATTCGGGTCTTGAGGTAAATGACAATTGTGGTTTACACGTCCATGCCGAAGTAAAAGATTATGACGAAAGACAAGTCGCTATTTTATTGGCTTGGTGGGTGAAGATAGAACCGATTATTGGCTTGATGGTTCCTGAAAAACGAATAAATAATAAGCATTGCAAGATGTGGTCTAAAAGTAGAAAAATATCTGTTTCTAATTCTTATTCGGCTGCTGATTTGTGGAGCATAGTTAGACCTACTGAATTTGGACCCCACGGAAATAGTCAGAAAAAGAAGACATTAAATCTTGTTAATTTTGGTGCTGTAATTGCTGGTGCAAGGCATGGGCGAAGAACTTTGGAATTAAGGATGCCTGATGGCACTCTTAATGGAGAAGATGTCGCCGGATGGATAAAGTTGTTTATCCATTTTGTATCATCATGCAGAACTCGTAAAATGCCTAAAAATATGCGTGTTGCAAAAACGATAGATGAATTCCTAGAGATTCTAGGTTTACACGATAAAAAAACTTTCTTTATTCTTAGCACAGGTCTCAGGAAAACGAAAGAGTGGATACTCAGAAGAATTATTTCTTCTAAGTGGGCTTCTAAATCAAACCCTCGTATGGTCGAAGAGTCAAAAGAGGCTCTGAAGATGATGTACGAGCCATTCCCTGAAGATAATGAGGACGAGGATAAAGAAAAAAAATCCCCCAAATCTGCTTCGGCCAAGTATTTTTCGACTAAGAAAAAGTCAAAAAAAGATGAAAAAGAAAAAGAAAAAGAGAACAGAAGGTTGTGGGACATTCATAAATACATTGACGAATCCAGTCCATGGACCGAAAAAAAGTCGAAATACAAACCATCGAACTGGTAACTAATAAACAAAAATAAACTATAAACTATAGGAAAACAAGTAAATGAACAATGACTACGATAGAAACGAACGCTCTAATCGAGCAGTACATGCCTTTGGCGGATAAATTAGCAATCGCAAAATTCTATAAAACGCCAAAACATATTTCTCTGGAAGAATTAAAGTCCGCTGCATATTTGGGACTTGTTGAGGCGGCGAATAGGATAACTCCAGAAAAGATAGAAACTTCTTCTTACTATTTAAAAAAGAAAATATATTGGGCCATGCAGGATTATTTGCGTTCCTTGCGGTGGGCTATTTCTGATAACTACATCCCTTTAGAAGAGGATGTTAAATCTAAAGAAGAAGATTCAGATTTTTTGATATTTATTGGAGAAGTCTTGAATGGAGTTGCAAAAGAAGTCTTGATTTCGTATTATGTACACAAGGAATCACAGAAAGACATTGCAGAAACGTATAATTTGACTGTCGCACGTATTTGTCAAATACTTGATAAATCACGGAATCTAATGAAACAAAAGTTGGTAGCATGATAGACCAAGAAACTATCTTAAATATGAAAAAACAATATAAGGATGTTATCCCGTTGGTTTTTCATAGGTCTGTTGAATATGCTAAAGATGCTGGAGATTTATTTGATATACTAGAGGCTTTACCCAAAGAACTTCCTGTTGTGTGGGATTCAGAAAAGCACAGATGGGTTGTAACTGATGATTTAACACAATCTAGACAATTTGAGATGCCATAATGCTATTAGTAGAAGAATATTTAAAACGACATGGGATTGATATCCCCTTTGTGAGACACGTAAAACAGGGATATTTATTTGTCAAAAGACCATCAGATGTAAGAATGGAATTTCGTATCCTTTCCATTAAACATGTGGTCCATTGGAGAAATCCATCCCAATACAAAATAACCATAATGATGCCACGGCATAACAATTTTGGTGATGGTCGAATGTTTGACCTCACAGATGAAGTGACCGTACCATGGGATGAGTTTGTAGAGTGGATTTCTGACCCGTTTGGGGATGCGGATGACAAGACCACTCTTATCTCGGGAAGAAGAGAAGCGTTGGTTTGTGCTTGGGAAATGTTTGTTTATTGTTGTGATTCTGGATTTGTTGATAGAGCAAACGATAGAATCTTTTGGACTTCTTTAGATAAAGAAGTTTCTATAGATGAACGTCATGCCGCAATAAAAGAAATTCTCGAAAGATATAAGAGTTCCATGGCTAGGGAAAGAATGTGGTCTGTTTGGCGAGATAACATAGAGATGTTTTTGAAGAATTATTGTTTTTGGTTGGATGAAATTTTAAATAAAGAAAATAAATAATGAGCAAACGTCCATCCCCAATTAGAGTGACTAGTCCGGCCTCTGCTAATCATATTGTGCGTCTTCATCCACAACAGGATGCGGTAGTTACTTTTGATTCTAAAGAATCTAATAACATCGTTATGAAATCCGATAGTGATTTCATAACGACCATTACTGATTCATCGACTTATTTTAAGTTCGGTCAGAAATTTGATTTTTCTGATTTTACAAAAAATTCTAAATTATATCTTGGTAACATTTCGTTTGATAAAGGTGACAGTACGCCAATAGTCAATCTATCCGTCATTTTGGAATCTCAAGAAGAAGATAAAGATAATAAAGTGACAGTTGTTAATCCAAGGGATTGTCAGCTTAAAGTAAATGCGGGGGACATAATCGAAGTAGTAATATGTGAACCAACTATTACTGATTTATCATGGAATATAATAGGTGGGGAAAAAGAATTAGAGTATACCAGAGATTTTGGGCTTACTATTAAAGATGGAACTGATATTTATTCTTATCATGCTGGTAATCCAGTTACTCCGTTTTGTGTGAATACCAAAAAATCAAAAGCACTTATTCCTCTCGATAGATATAAAGGGGCGGTAAAAGAGCACCATCTTTGGTTTAAGCTAACTCCAGAAAGCGTAAAAAAAAGCAAGGAATTGACGAGTGGTTCATACAATGCAGGAAAGATAGTCTTTATGGTTCCTAAAGTTGGGACTGTTTATCAAATAGATTTTCTTTTAGATGTTCGTGAAAAGAAAAGAAAAAAAGAAAAGAAGGCTGCAAAGAAAATCCTTTTGGCTGGCAGCAATAATTCTAAAAAGAGAAAAGCTAAAAACAACAAAAGTAAAAACAAAGGTCTGGTTAGGTCAGTAGTGTCAAAGGTCTATAAAGCACCTGAGCCGTATAAGCCACAATCAGTTTCGATTACGCAGAAGCTACAGCCAGTTTTGGATGGTGATGGTTGTCATTGGGAATGGCATCATGAATTCAAATTAAAAAAAAACAATACCAACGTAGTCTTTCGTAGATATAAGAATAAAAATACTTGGCCACCTGATGCATGGGAAGACACAGAAGGCTTTATTAGAGGGCCAAGAGGCGACGTTATAGGGTATTCGGCTACCTATGACGATTATTATTCAAGAAAGGATGATTGCCTTGGAATATACGACTAAAAGATTTCCCGAAGATGTTGATATACTTGCGGGTAAAATAGGGGTTGAAGTAGAACATGGTATCGAATTGTATTCACATATACCAAAAGCCATTCCTCTTCTTCCTGCAAAAGGATTCTTCATAACGCATGATGCTTATGTGGGGCCACAAATAGAAGCCTTTATTCATCATACAGAAGATATTATAGATATAGAATCAAAAACGGATGAAAAAGAAGAAATGGTTCTTCCTTTAAACCCTCCTATATTTGAATATTTGTATAAACATTCTGTTTTCGGGATGACAAACAAAAGAAAAGCAACATGGGTTGAACCTTCTTCTTTTTGGCTGGAATCTCAGTATAAAAAAAGTTTGTTTGTTTATTTTTTATATTGTGGAATGAGATATGTGACGCAAAAAAATAATTACCAAGAGGCTCTTGTGGGCCAGCAGTTTGTTGGTCAAACTATAACTGCTATTAAAAGATTTCTTTTTGGGTTTACAAAAGTAAGTAAAGAATATGATTCTGAAAAACATTGGTATGATTTGTTTATAGGGGTAGAAGAGGAATTGGTAAAAGAAATGTTAATTCTTCCCGATTGTGATGAATCTTACAATAGTTGCATTGATGCAATTTGGACACCTTAGCTTATGGTTTTTTTTACATCAGACTGGCATTTTTTCCATGGCAATATTATGAAATATTGTTTGCGGTATGGGTATACTCTTGGATTAGATGATATAGATAAGCAGAGAATGGAAGCCCGAGAAAAAGTGAAAGTAACTCAAGAAGCTATTGAGTTAATGAATAATTATCTTTGGGATGGTATAAACAACACCGTTGGTGAGGACGACACATTACATGTTCTTGGAGATGTTTTATTTACTTCCAAAAAACTCTATCGTGAAAGAGCCGAAGAAGTTATTGGTAAAATAAATTGTAAAAATATTCATTTAACAATAGGGAATCATGATAAAGCAGATATTTTAAAAGATTTATTTTCATCTGTGCGGCGTGGTCGAGTGATGAGAGTTCATAATCAAGATATTACTACGTGTCATCATGCTATGGTATCTTGGGACAGGTCAGGTCATGGGGCGACACAGTTATATGGTCATTATCATAATGGGGCAGAAGAGTGGCTTAATAAACTTTTCCCAACACGAAAATCAATGGATGTTGGAGTAGATAATATTGCAAAAAGGCTTGCTAAAAAGGCCAACTTGCCCGAACCACTTCCAGAGCACTATCGACCTATTTCTGCCTTAGAAGTTCAGGAAATCATGTCACAAAAGCGTACTTGTGACCCACAAGCCGCTCACAGATTAGAAAAAGATTGACCTTTACAAGGTTCCACTTCTTCCCTATAATGATGGCATGAACATTGTGTTTCGGTAACTAAAAACAAAGGCTAAGAAATGAAAGCTGAAAAACAAGCTGACTTTTTAGAGAAAGCAATTACGATTCTTGATACCCTTTATGAACAGGGCGAATTATGTGCCCTGCCTGAAGATTTGGGTGGTCAATTGGGGTTTGAAAAGGGCGAAGAGGTTCCTGATTTGACGTATGATAAGATGCGTCGTGATTTGGCATCTCTGCGACCTAATTCTAAGATATTCACCAACCCCACAGCATCTACATTAGATGACGCTGTGAAAAAAGTAAAACATGACCCTCCTTTGGCAAGTATTTCCAAGGCGTGTCATGAAGAAAGGGCAGTCCAAGAAGGTATGCTTTTCAGGTGGCTGTGGACTTGTACGAATGCGGCTCCAGCTAATGTATCGGGCGGTGCTGTTTATGATTTAGATGAAAAGGAAATAGATGGGGTTTCACACGAGGCCAAAACTTATGATGATAAAATAGTAACGTATCCCCGTGAATATTATTGTCAGAGTTATAAGCTTGATGGTGCGGCGTTGGCTTTGTATTATGAAAAAGGCATACTGGTTGCTGCTGGACTTCGGCCTCGTAATGGCGTAGATGGTGAAGATGTTACGGAGCAAGTTTACCATGTTAAAGGAGTCCCCCAGAAACTACTGCTTCCAGTTACTTGTTCAATTCGTGGTGAATTGATTTGTCTTCTTTCTGATTTTGAGAAGGTTCAAAAAGAGAGAAAATCGCAAGGATTGCCACTTCGTGCAAATCCCAGAAATCATGCTGCTGGTGGTATTAGACAATTTAAAGACCCTTCCAAAGTTAAACAGCAGAGGCTTAGTTTCATTGCCTATTGCATAGAGGGATTGGAAAATCCTCCATATAGAAGCGAGATAGAAAGAGCCAAGTATTGTTCAAAGGAACTTGGTGTTCCTCATGTTCAAGTCAGACCGTTTAATTTTTATGATTTAGATATGATGGAAGAAAATGTAAAGAATCTAGATTATGAAGTGGATGGAGTTGTAATATGTGTTGATTGGTTTGAAGACCAAGAACAGATGGGGAAACATGGCGATAGACCTAATGGAAATCCAAGGGGTAAAATTGCTTGGAAGTTTGCTGAAGAAAGAAAAGTTGCTTGTGTTAACGAAATAGAATGGAACACAGGACGACTTGGCTCGATTACTCCAGTTGGTATTATTGAAAAAGTCGAATTAGCTGGAACACAGGTTAGACGTGTTTCACTTCATAATATTGGCTTCATACGAAGAAAAAAGATTGGCATTGGCACGGAAGTTATCGTGTTGAAGTCAGGAAAAATTATTCCAAAGGTCGTTGGTGTGGCTGGAAACCCTGATGAAAATCCCAGTTTTCCTTCTACTTGCCCTTCATGTGGAGAGCCGACAGAAGTTATTACTGTTAAGCACCCGGACCCACTCATACCCGATACTCAAGATTTGATGTGCCATAATGAAGATTGCAGTTCCAGAAAAATAAGTTCGTTTGCGCATTATCTTACAATTATGGGTGTTCTTGGAATGGGAGACAGCCGAATTGAATCTTTGGTTTCTGGCGGCAAGGTCAAAGATTTTGCTGATTTTTACAAACTCACTATTGAGGATATAATGAGTTGTGATTTGTCAGAAAGACAGGCTCTCCTTGTGCTGTCCGCAATTCACATGGTTCCTAATCCATCTAAAACTAAAGAAAATAAAACTCTTATGTTGAAAGTGGAAAAAGCGAAAGCTTCTAAGAAGGTAGTTCCCGCATGGCAGTTGTTTGCTTCTCTTGGGATTCCTACGGCTGGACGGGCCGCAGGAAGGACTCTTATTGAGAAACTGGGAAGTTTTGATGCTATCAGAAGCACACCTCCTTCGGAATTAGAAAAGTTAAATGGCGTGGGCGACAAGACGGCTGAAATAATTTGTCAATATCTCAAGAATCATTCGCATCAGATTGATGATTTGCTGAATTTTGTAAAGCCTGAATCTCCCAAGATTGGACCACTCACAGGAAAACAATTTGTATTCACTGGTGGATTTCCCGGTGGGAAGAAACAGTGGCAAAAAAGAGTGCAAGACCTTGGTGGGGCTATAGGGAATAGTGTCAGTCGTAACAAGACAGATGTTGTTGTCGAAGGAGTTGATGCAGGAAGCAAAGCAGAAAAAGCAAAAAAATATGATATTCCTTTGATTTCTGTTGAAGAATTAGAAAAGAATTATCTGTAATAACAAATTCAGATACAAAAGAGTTTGAAAATAAATGCTTAACGTGCAAATACGGTAACGTGTATGGAGGTGGTCCTAATTGCATAAAGTGTTGTGTAAAGATTGCTAAAGGTGGGC
>Ga0233412_10000546_pt1 | contig 21621 bp, 21 predicted proteins | sample Na_anoxic_4_MG_FD_180667 | JGI IMG/M metagenome (GOLD analysis project Ga0233412, IMG submission 180667) | Seawater microbial communities from Saanich Inlet, British Columbia, Canada - Na_anoxic_4_MG | ecosystem: Environmental > Aquatic > Marine > Inlet | place: Canada: British Columbia...
GCATGATTGTTCCGGAAGTTTTCCCTTGTAATAGAGCATGATCGGCGGCGAATAAATATTCAGCAGCTGCCTTGGGTATTCTTTTTCAAATATACTGCATAATTTTATTCCTGTGGATTCTAGTTCCAGTTGTGATTCTTTAATTGGTTCTATTCTAATAAGTTTATCTATTTTAAAAAGATTTAATTTGGCTCTTTCACACAAGTCTTTATAAGATGCCATGAAAATACTTTCAGCTGTACCATACTCATTCAAAAGAAGGTATTTTTCCCTGAAACTAAGAAACTCAGCATTGCTTAATGCAATCAAACTTGAATAATCCATACAATAAATATATGGCATTATTTGTCATATGTCAATATTTGTTATCTATTTAACGAATAAAAATGTACTTACCGATACAGCGGTTGTTACAAAGGTTCCCCATATCAAGTCAATTATTGTTATTTTAAGAGGAAAGCCTTTCATGGTTGCTAAGTTTGTAAGATCATATGTAGCATATGCTACGAGACCGAATAATGCGCCGGCATATAAAGCATAGCCTATGCTTCCCTTATCTACAGCAGGCACTATTACAAAAAACACTACACCGACTATATAAATTAAATAGAAGATTATTGCTGCAGCCCAGTTTATCTTTTCTTTTTTAATCCCCTTAAGTTCACGGTCATATAACTTCTTCGCTACGAAAATCAACCAAACAAAGTCTATAACCAGGAAAACCGCCAAGGCAACTGAAGCATATTTTAAAAATTCAAGCATTATCTAACTCCTTTAAACTATTTATTTTTTCTTGAACCATGGAATGAATTTGCTTGTGACTTTTTTATATTCTATGAATTCAGGATTTTTAGAATATTTTTTCTCAAGCATCGGGACTCCCGAAACATACAATAGAAGATATGTCAGTACAATCGGACTTATGAGTGCGACATACCAAAGTTTTGTTGAAAATGAAATAATGAATATTCCCCACCACATCGTCGCTTCACCGAAATAATTCGGATGCCTGGTATACTTCCACAAACCTGTTCGCATTATCTTCCCTTTGTTTTTTCCGCCTTTTTTAAAATTTTTCAGCTGCATGTCTCCGATAGCTTCAAATATGAACCCTATTATCCAAACAGCCGTACCAATTGATGCAAATAACAGAAAATTTTTCTTATTTTCTGTAGATAAAATTACAAGAAGAGATAATGAAATGATATACATAAAAACAGATTGCAGGAAATATACCTGGAAGTAGGCTTTGACAACCGGGAATTTACTACCCCATTTTTCCCTGAAGTTGACATATCTGAAATCCTCGGGTTTACCCATGTTTCTTTTTAAAACATAATAGAATAATCTTAGTCCCCATATCGATACAAGCAACACAGTAATTACTGAAGCGGCATCATAAAAGCCTTTTACAAATAAAATAAAAAACGCGACTATCACAAAACCAATTCCCCAGCCAATATCTACTATTGAGTTGTTTTTAAGAACTTGTCCAATAATGAACAAGACAAAAAAGTATGAAAATATCAAGATTAGCACCTGCAAAAATATACTCATTAATTCACCTTCAATCTTATTTTTTTGCGATATAGGATATTGCAACAGCCCCCATGCCGGCGCTGATTGCTATAACCGATGACGTCTGCATTATATAGGATGGCTTTAGCCCTATGTCTTTCTCCAGTATATCCGCTAATTCCACAGCCCTTCTCCTATTATCAATATAAACAATTGAGTAACTTTCAATTCCCAAAGTCCTGTGTGTTTTTTTCATAAGTTTAAGCAATTTTTTCCTGCTGCCTAAATTTGAAAACGCAGCGCCCCCTAGTGTCCCTTTGCCATTCTCATCCAGTGTTACAATTGGCTTTAAATTAAGCTTTTCAGCAATTTTACCGGAGGTTGTACCCAGCCTTCCTCCCTTTATCATATTCGTAAGATTACTGACGCTGACAATTATTTTACTTTTTGGAACTATTGCTTTAATTTCCTTAACAATAGTCTTATGGTCAAGTCCTTCTGCAATAAGTTCGGCGCACTTCTTTACAAGAAGCCCCTCGGAGCCAGAATTTTGCTTAGAATCAATCACTGAAATCAATTTATCGCGATCATCAAGGTTTTCAGCCGCTTTTTTAAATGAATTATGCGTCCCGCTCAATTCAGCAGCAACTGTTATGGCTATAATTGAATCATAATAATCGAGTAAATACGAGAACAAATTTTCAACAGTTTTTGTATCCGGCTGGGCCGAGGTCGGAAATTCGTCAGAATTTTCAATATGACTTAATATCTTGGAATTAGATATAGTCAGTTTATCCAGATATTCTATCCCATTCATGGAGATGTTCACCGGTACAATATTAATTTGATAATCATCTATGATATCGAAGGGTAAATCTGCAATTGAATCTGTAACAAGCGCAATCTGATATTTCCTATTTTCTACTATTTCACTCTGCCTTTTCATGTCATCCACTTTTTGACTAAGGATTTCTTCATGAGTGCCGATTATATCAAAAATACTTTCCGGATTATCGGAATGTATATGAACTCTTGCCACCCTCTCATTGCCTGCTAAAATAAGCGAATCGCCCAAACCTGTTAAATCTTTGCGCAGGGCATCAAAATCATGGCACCCCTTAACCAGAGCTTCTACACAGTACCTATAGTCTGTTTCTATATGTATATCAGGTGAACCTGTCTCAGTTTCCTCTTCAATAGATGTAAACATTGCTTTTTTACCATATATTATGGAATCCATAAATCCTTTTATAAATAAGACAAATCCTTTTGCTCCTGAATCAACAACCCCTGCTTTTCGTAAAACGCTCAACTGGTTTTTTGTTTTAACAAGTGATTTTTCGATTGCTTTAAAGCCGTGTGACAGCAGTTCCTGGAAACTTTCTGCATTTATATGAAAATCCATTAAAGACTCCGCCCAATCTTTTATAACTGTAAGCATTGTGCCCTCCACAGGGTTTGACACAGCATTATATGCATATTTAACTGATCCTTGATTTGCCAGAACAAATTCCTCCATGCTAATAATATTTCCCCCGGCTATCTCCATGCTGACTCCATTTAAATATTGGGCAAGAATGATTCCGGAATTTCCCCTTGCCCCTCCAATCGAAGCATCAGCAATCGATTCAAGCGTTTTCTTTACAGAGTCTTCTGGCTTTGATTTATTAATTATGGACATCATTGTTGACTGAAGGTTGGTTCCTGTATCACCATCGGCAACAGGAAAAACGTTAATTTTATTTAATACAGACCTGTACCTCATTACATGTTCTGCACCATGTATATAAGCATCATAAATCTTTTTACTATCAATATATTTCATTAACAGCTCCATTTGTTGAATTTACAAGAGTTTTAAAACTCGATTTTGCTTAAAAATTCCTTAACTCCTGTTATATAATCATCCCTGTTTTTAGGGAAAGCACCGCCGTGTCCACCCTCATCAAACCATATTACTTCTTTGACTTTCGACCCGCATTTATCAAATAGCTCATTAGTCATATCCGGATTTATGTAATCATCGTCCCGGCAGTTCATAAATAATACAGGATTCTCCATTCTATGTATTCTTCCCGAAATATCTATTCTTTTTATATCATACCCAAAAATTAATCTTATTAATAGTTGTGCAAAGAACATTACAGCTGTAATTATAAAATCGGGCATTTTAAGCTTTCGTTTTACAACATCAAATGCCTGCTGTTTAAAATTACTATATGAGCAGTCAGCTATATAGAAATTACAGTCATCCCGGACTCCGCAGGCATACGATAAAAGTATGCCTGAACCCATTGAAACTCCATGCATGCCGATATTAATATTCTTTCCGTATTTTTCGCGCAAATAATCGACAACCGCCTTTAAATCATATTTTTCGTAATACCCATAAGAGATATTCTTACCTTCGCTGCGTCCATGCGACCTTGAATCCCATATAATTTGATTGTATCCCATTCTGCAGTACATATATGAGAAGTCCAGCATTGCTTTATGATTAAGGGTGACCCCGTGCAGCAAGATAATCCATTTATCTAAATCGCTATTCTTTATTTCCAAGGCATTCAGTTTATAAAAATAGGGTGAATTAATTTTTATATAGTTTAAAGGAATATTCTTAATCCAATCTTTTACTTTTTTCTCATATTCAGGTTCATGCCATGGGAATGAATACTCAAGAATATCACAATCAAGTTTTAGCTTTTTATGTGCAATACCAAAAGATGTCATTAACCCTAATGTAGCAAATGTTAAAAATATCAAAGCTATAACCAAAAGAAAATACCCCATAGACCCCTCCTGAACTAATTTTATAAAATAATTATTTATTTAACAAGATTATTTATATATTCTTTATACCCACTGTGCAAAAATTTTATATAATATTTATATAATTACAGGAGGTATGCTATGCTGCGGGAATATTATCTGAAAAATATATACAAAGTTTACGACCTGAATTGTTCTGAATCTGTACTTCGAACTGCAGATGAAGTTTTCTCTATGGGACTGACTCACGAGGCAAGACGCTTATCGTCTCCATTCGGCGGTGGAATGTATATTGAAGAGAAGTGCGGTGCAGTCACTGCTTCCCTGATGGTACTGGGCTACTTTTTTGTTAAGGAAAATGCGCATTCCACGGATTGCATGCGGGAAATCGTCCATGATTACTTTGATTCATTCAACCAGTTAATGGATTCATGCGAATGCAAACCTCTTAAAGTAGCTCATCGTTCTGAAGTCTATGGCTGCCGCGATGTAATATCTGCATCGCTTGACATACTGGAACTAATTTTAGATAAGCATTCTGATAAGAAAGTAAGATAATTAAATTTTTCGAAAATATGAGTCTATAAAGCAAGATTGTTTCAGGTAACCTGAATACCTTTTTTAAATACCTTATCAACTGAATAATCTTCATTAAGGATAAGCAGATCCGCAGACCTTCCTTCGATGATATATCCTGCCATGTGTTCTATGCCTGCAGCTCTGGCCGGACTTGATGTACCGCTCATTAATGCTGCTGCCGGACTGACGCCTGATTCTATTATATTCTTTACTCCATCAGCTATGGTTATAGTGCTTCCGGCAAGGTTTCCGGAATCCAGTCGTGCTCCTGTTGGCCCGACAGTTACATGCAGCTCGGAAAAATCATATTCTCCATAAGGAAGCCCTGCCGCAAGCATTGAATCAGAAACAGCAATAGTCCGTTCAGGACCTTTAATCTTGAAAATTAATTTTATAATTTCAGGATGAACATGAATTAAGTCAGGAATAATTTCACAGTAGACATTGTCCCTGTTAAGTGCAACGGTTGTTATTGAAGGTGTCCTGTGGTGAATGGAAGGCATCGCATTAAATGTATGTGTAGCGATTGAGCCGGTTAAATCGAAAAACTCTGAAGCTTTTTCAGAATCACATACAGTGTGCCCGAAGGATACTGTAATACCCTTGGAAATCAAGAACCTGGTCAGTGCAAAGCCAATATCCAGTTCCGGTGCAATAGTCACCCGAGAAATAGTATCGATATGTTCACCGAATTTCTTTTTAAAATATGATGCATTTGGTTTTTGTATGTATACAGGATTCTGCGCTCCTCTTTTCTCTGCATTAATAAACGGCCCTTCCAGATGAACACCGGGGACTTCATCCTTTAAATTGCCATAAACGCACAATGTGTTAAGAATCTTTTTTGAATGTATCGTCGGTATTGATGGTATAAACGTAGTACACCCGGCTTCATAATACAATTTAGCCATTGCCGGGAATTCTTCCTCAGTTATATCCGAGTTGTCAAATCCTCCGATTCCATGGGTATGGATGTCGACATATCCCGGGCACATGACCCTGTTGCCGGCATCAATGAAATCGCCGTTAAAACTGTTACTTGCATCTGATATCCCGGTGATTATGCCTTCATCAACGATAATATTTTTATATCCGTCCAGAAATTCATTTCCGTCGAAACATCTGCAGTTTTTAATAATCATATGAACACGCCCTTATCTTTTTGTGTCCGATCTCTTTATGAAAGCAATAGCCCTTTCCCGCGTTTTTTCATCTTTATCTATTGAATTCCTGAGAAAATCGGGATGCGTGCTTACAAACTCACGCATGAAATCATCAGGAGACTTCATATATTTTCGAATCATTTCAAACTGGCTTTGCGTTATTTCCCCTGCTTCCAAAGCTCCAATAAACAGGCTGCTGCTGAAAACAGAACCTGTAATTACACGTATGCCTGAAAAAACCAGTTTACCTGTGCCTCCCTGCTGCCTGTCCACAACAGCCACGGTCCACGGTATGTTTATATTCACTTTCTTCATAGCCGGTATCCAGTATTTAAAATAGCTTGAACCCTCTGTGACAAGGTCGGCAATATGGAGTGTTTTGCCGTTATCACCGTCAAATACCCTCTCTGAACTACCGTTTATGGATTTCATCACAATCAAATTCTTATAGATTGTCAAATGAGGCTTCTGCAACAGGTATGCGCATATATTAGAGAAAAACCAATCCCGTCTTTCTCCACCTGATATATAGTCGATTTCGTCAATATCTATGTTCTCAGTAATCATTTTTACAAGATGGTCAATTATAGCCTTGTACCGGTCATTAGAATTATAAAACTCCAGAGCATACCTTGTCATAATGCTGGGAAAATCATACTTGTCCTTTTTATGCTCATTAATAAAATCCAAAGCCTTGCTTGCTTCACCCTCTCCTCCGAAAAGAAAATGGGTGTTTATATAGAAAGGGCCGAAAGTCCCCGATGTGTACCAGAACGGATTCTCAGCTCCGCTGATTTTCAATGCCTTTGTTGCGAATAATTCTTTTTCTATAATATTCATTATTTCTCCTAACGCGGCGTATAACCGTGTAACAGTCTTTTAATTTCACTCATTATATTTGCATTCTCAGGTGAAATCAAATCAGGATCTTCATACAGCAGACCAACAGCAGCTTCCTGGGCTTTTTTCAGCATATCCATATCCTGGTATATATTTGCAATTTTAAACTCCGGCAGCCCATGCTGCCTTGTCCCGAAAAATTCACCCGGTCCCCTTATGACCAGATCCTGTTCAGAAATATAGAAGCCGTCTGTTGATGCAGACATGATTTCCATTCTCTTTGCCGCAACATCCCCGCTGCCTCTGTTAATCATAATGCAGTATGACTGTTCACTTCCTCTGCCTACCCTTCCCCTCAGTTGGTGAAGCTGGGCCAGGCCGAATCTTTCCGAGTTATCAATAATCATCAAGGATGCATTAGGTACATTTACGCCAACTTCTATGACAGTAGTTGAAACAAGCAAATCTGCCTTACCGTCATAAAAACTTCTCATTATTTCATCTTTTTCAGATGTTTTCATCCTTCCGTGAATCAATTCAACTGAGAAATTACTAAAGATAGGCTGAAGCTCTTTGAAAACACTCTCAGCAGACATCAAATCGCCTTCTCCTTCTTCTTCGATTCTCGGGCAAACATAATATACCTGCGCTCCCGATTTTATCCTCTTTTTTGCAAAATCGAGGACTCTTCTTCTTTTATCAGGACCCACTGCATAGGTCTCTATATCTTTCCTTCCCGGAGGCATTTCATCAATGATGGAAATGTCTAGGTCTCCATAAAGAATCAATGCAAGAGTCCTTGGTATAGGCGTTGCCGTAAGGACAATCGAATGAGGAGTTTCACCTTTCTCTGCCAGGGTTCTCCGCTGGTCTACGCCGAATCTATGCTGTTCATCAGTAATTACCAGACCTAGGTTTTTAAAATGCACAGAGTCCTGGATCAAGGCATGGGTGCCGATTACAACATCTGCTCCGCCATTTTCCACTATAGAATAAATTTCTTTTTTTAATGATGCCTTCAAGTCGCCGCCCAGATACACTACTTTTAATCCTAGTTTTCCAAAGGGTCCCTTCAGGTTCTCATAATGCTGTTTTGCCAATATTTCAGTCGGGGCCATGAATGCAGCCTGATATCCATTTTCACAGGTATCTGCTATCGCTGCTGCAGCTACGGCTGTCTTACCCGAGCCGACATCACCCTGCACCAACCTGTGCATTGGCTTAGCTGACTTAAAATCACCGCGGATCTCATCTATAACCCTTTTCTGCGCTCCTGTCAGCTCAAACGAAAGGTCATCTATATATAAATTTCCTAAATCAAATTCCTTATAAACATTCCCTGAAAATTGCTCATGACCATATCTTTCCTTAATTAAAAGCAAGGCTGTCTGCAGAAGCAGGAATTCCTGGAAAACCAAGCGCTTCCTGGCTTTATAGAATAAATCATTATTTAGTGGATAATGAATATTCCTTACTGCATTGTCATATCCTTCAAGTGAGTACTTATCCAGCATCCATTCCGGTAAGATTTCCCTGAATCTGAACCCCTCTTCTTCAAAGGCAGCCTTGATGCTTTTTCTAAAAATATTCTGAGTCAGCTCTTTATTTTTCTTATATATAGGAACGATTATGGCAAAGTCTTTTAATGAACTAGAAAAAACCGGATTAGTCATTTCAGGCAGTATTTTTTTCTCTATCAGTCCAAAAAACCAGAATTTTTCCCCATTTTTAAGTTTTTTATAGAAATACTCCTGATTGAACCAGATGACATTCATATAACCTGTTTCGTCAAATAGAACCGCTTTAAGTATATGAAGGCCTTTTCTGATCCGCCTTGATTCTATATTCGATACCGTACAATGAACGGTAACTTTTTCACCGGACTCGACTTCATTTATTTTTTTAATTATCGACCTATCTTCATAAGTCCTTGGATAGTAGCTTATCAGGTCATTCAAGGTAGTAATTCCAAGCATGGAAAAAGCTTCAGCCCTTTTAGGACCAACGCCCTTCAGATACCTTATTTCTTTATTCAGGATACTCTCCATTCAAACCGCCTGCAATGTCAGTTAAAACTTCTCCGCAGCTATTGTTAATTACAAAATCCGCTTTCCGGTCATAATATGTACTTTCCCTGTTTATTATAACAAACATATCGCCTTTGAAATAATCAAGTAAACCCGCAGCAGGCTGCACCGTCAGACTGCTGCCGATGGCAAAAAGGGAATCAGCTTCGGAAATCCTGCTGACAGCACTTACCAAAGAGTCCATCTCAAGGGCTTCTTCATACAGGGTAACATCAGGACGAAGGAGCCCCCTGCAGTAATCGCAGTATGGAACACCTCCTGACTTTTCAAGTATTTTCACAAGGGTGTATTTTCGACCGCATTCCATGCAATGATTTTTTAATACAGAACCATGTAATTCTATAACTTTTTCACTTCCCGCCTTTGTATGAAGCCCGTCTATATTCTGCGTTACCACCGTTACTTCATACCCTTTGGCTTCAATTGATGCAATAGCCAGATGCCCGGCATTAGGTTTCGCATCCTTATGGATAATTTTTGAAAAATAGTACTTATAGAAAGTGTCGGTTTGTTTTTTAAAAAAGCTCCATGACAAGATCTGCTCCGGCGCATATCCGCTGAATTCATTTTCAGAATATAATCCTCCTGCAGACCTAAAGTCAGGAATGCCGCTTTCAGTTGACATTCCTGCTCCGGTAAAAAAAACGATTTTTTTTGATTTTTTCAGTTTTTCCCTTATGATTTCATACATGGACCTTTACAACTACTTTCTTTACACTAACGGATTCTGTTCCCGGATTTATTCCCGGCATATGTGCATCTTCAGGGAAAAATATAGCAAAACAACCTTCTGTTGCTGTAAAAGAACAATCGGCTTTTTGCTCATAAAATATAACATCCTTTTCAGGATCATAAGCCTGCACTATCTGTAAATTCTCAATCTCTGAAACATACATTTTCTCTATGCCCCTTACGATATATTGAACATCAATATATTTATTATGCGCTTCATTTTTAGACAAAGTTTTAATCTTTGTCTCGTATTCCATGCAGGCCGCATAGATATCATCTCCCTTTATATCATGTCTGCCGGCTTCAAGGGCTTCCAGGTCTGTTTCCAGCAAATAATCGAGGGCGGAGTCAAGTCCAACACTTAGTCCCCTGTAATTCAAATGGTTTGCTATTTTATCAAAAATCATTTCAAACTCCTTATATTACCGTTATTGTATAAATAAGCTTCTCTGTACCGCCTGCATTCAATATCCGTATATCCTGTTTTTCCAACAGTTCTTTTCCCAGGAAGTTGCAATCCGGCAGCGAGGACCATGGTTCAATGCATATATAATTAGACCTCATGTATTTTGTCCACAATCCAAGATATTTAAAATCATTGAACTCAACATCTATTCCCCTGTTATTATTAATGTTTCGCAGCATGATTTTTCTTTCATTGAACTCGTCAATAATCAAGGCATCATTTTTGAAAACTTCCGGTGATAAAATGATTCTTCCGCTGGTCAACCCCACTTTCTTTTTATCCTTGTTCAGCATAATATTTTCATCAGCTGTGTACGTTTTCACATATTCCATACCCTTAAGCCCCAGATAATAATCTTCCATTTCTTCCCCATCGAAAAGCGCAAGGTTATATCCCTCATGACCACCTATTTCATAAGGCATTCTACCTTTGCCAACATTCTCTATAACATGCGATTTTATGATATCGTTTCCTGATAACGCATAGTTAACAGTGAGTTTAAATTCGAATGGATATTCAGCCAGCGTGTCTTCATCTGCTTCAAGGATAAATGATATTTCGCTTTCTGAAATAATAATAGTTTTAAAATCCCTGAACCTTGCGAACCCATGGATATCAATTTTATATATATTTCCACCGTATGTATATTCATTGTCTTTAAGCCTTCCGATTATCGGGAATAGCAAAGGCGCCTGCCGTTCCCATATTTCGGGATTAAGCTGCCAAAGGTATTCAATATTTTCACTATCATTCTTTCTTTTAATACTCTTTAGCTCTGCACCGACGCTGTCGGCCTTAACTTTAATAGAATTGTTCTTAAGCTCATAAATCATCCTGCACCTCTCCATTGATAATTATAACAAATATATATCTTTTTAGACCTTTCAATAGTTATATTTCATTTTTAACCAATAAAACTTTACCACTTTTTTAATTGACAATTGCGATTCATTTCATTAAAATCAATTACAGAATATGAAAGAGGATGATAAATATGAAGCATGAAATTGAAATCAAGTTCAATTCAATAAGTGAAGTAAAGGATTTTGTCGACATAGTCGCAGGCTTTAATTTTGATATTGACCTTGAATCCGGCAGATACGTTATTGACGCGAAGTCAATAATGGGGATATTCAGCCTTGACCTAAATAAACCAATTAATATGGTCGCCTATACTGAAGATCCCGCGGAACTGATTAAAGCGGTAGAAGAATATATATAAACCTAAATAACCTCACCGGCCTATGTAGGCCGGTTTTTTTACCTTAATGACAAACATTCCTTTGCGTCAACTTTAATACCTTTCTATTATTTTATATTTGTAATAAAAAACTGCAAAAAAAAAGAGACCTAACGGTCTCGTTTTATTATTTCAGCAGAAGGTACAGCATGATTGATGTTACCATAAATCCGATTGCTATATATGTTGTATATTTTGCCAGCATGGCGTCAATGGTACGCCCTTTGTTTTTTCCAAAGAAAGTTTCAGCTCCACCGGCGATACTTCCGGATAATCCGGCTGCTTTCCCCGACTGAAGAAGTACTACCACTATTATCGCTATGGCTAAAATTAACTGAAGTATACCAACTATTATTGCTAAAGCGCTCATCTATGCACCTCCATTCGTTTGGTGTTATATTTTCTGCGGCAAGGCCGCCTGCTTCCTGAGCATGCGTTAAGCATTATAGCACAGCTTAATATACGCATGCAAGAAATTTTATATTTATACCTGCAAATCAAAGTTCAACAGGAAAAACCCGGCTGCAATCACAGCCGGAGCTTAAAAGTTATTTTATGTTGAAAAATGCATCAAGTCCGGGATATACGGAAACTTCGCCAAGTTCTTCTTCTATTCTAAGCAGTTGATTATATTTAGCAACCCTATCAGTCCTTGAAGGAGCACCTGTCTTTATCTGCCCGGAATTAGTAGCAACGGCAATATCTGCTATTGTCGTGTCTTCTGTTTCACCGGAGCGATGAGATGTAACCGCAGTGTATCCTGCCTTGTTGGCCATTTCAATGGCATCAAGAGTTTCGGTAAGAGTACCAATCTGATTAACTTTTATAAGGATTGAATTAGCAACGCCCATGTCAATACCTTTTTTAAGTCTTTCAGTATTAGTTACGAATAAATCATCTCCAACGATTTGAATTTTATCGCCAAGTTTTTCAGTCATAAGCTTCCAGCCGTCCCAATCTTCTTCGGAAAGACCGTCTTCAATAGAAATAATCGGATATTTATCAACCATTTCGGCCCAGTAATCAACCATTTCTTCCATGGTGAACATTTTGTCGGTTTTCCAAAAATAGTAGCAGCCTTCTTTTCCCTTGGCCTTAGCTTCTTCATACATTTCTGTTGCAGCAGGGTCCATTGCGATTTTGAACTGAGTCCCCGGTTCGAAACCGGCTTCTCCAATTGCTTCAACTATGACCTGAAGAGCTTCTTCGTCAGACTTTAGGTTAGGTGCAAATCCGCCTTCATCTCCGACAGCAGTGCTGTAGCCTTTGCCCTTTAGAACTTTTTTAAGTGTATGGAAAACTTCAGCACACCACTGCAGACCCTGTTTGAATGACTCAGCGCCTACAGGCATTACCATGAATTCCTGGCAGCTTACTGAGTTATCTGCATGTTTCCCGCCGTTTATAATATTCATCATTGGAACAGGAAGCACTTTTGCATTGGTACCCCCGATGTACTCGTATACTGACATACCGAGTGTTTCAGCAGCAGCTTTTGCAACTGCAAGGGAAACGCCCAGCATTGCATTCGCGCCGAGGTTGGCTTTATTAGTTGTTCCGTCAAGTTCAATCATCATCATGTCTATGAATGCTTGATCAAGCACATTCTGGCCTTCAACTTCAGGGCCTATGATGTCATTGACGTTCGATACTGCCTTAGTTACACCTTTTCCAAGGTAACGGTTTTTATCGCCATCCCTTAATTCAACTGCTTCAAAAGCACCGGTGGATGCTCCTGAAGGAACAGCTGCCCGGCCTAGGTAGCCACCCTCTACTATAACTTCTACTTCAAGGGTTGGATTTCCCCTTGAATCCATTATCTCACGTGCAAATACACTTTCGATTTCCAAATACTGTTTCATTTTTCAAACCTCCGGTTTAATTAATATTTTTAGGAATAAATCCTTAAATAATCAAAGTTTCTCCCGTCATGCTGTCCGGTTTCTCCAGACCCAGGATACTTAGCATGGTCGGTGACAGGTCAGCAAGTATGCCTTCTCGCACCTTTACATCACCCCTGCCGATAATTATGAATGGAACTGGGTTCGTGGAATGCGCTGTAATTACTTTTCCGTCTTTTGTCAGCATTTCCTCCGCATTGCCATGGTCTGCCGTTACCAAGGCACATCCGTCGTTTTCAAGCAAGGCATACACTACATTGCCCAGGCATTCATCCACGGCCTCTACAGCCTTTACAGCTGCAGGAATAATTCCCGTATGACCAACCATATCACAGTTTGCGAAATTAAGTATCATTACATCGTACTTGCCTGATTCAATTCTTCTTACAGCCTCTTCAGTAACTTTATAAGCGCTCATCTCAGGCATCAGGTCAAAGGTCTCAATCTCAGGGGTTTTTATCAATGCCCTGTCTTCGTTTTTAAAGACATTTTCAACTCCCCCGTTAAAGAAAAATGTAACGTGTGCATACTTTGTTGTCTCAGCGATTCTCAGCTGCGAAAGACCTTTATCACTGATATATTCACCGAATGTATTGCTAAGCTCTTCAGATTTATAAACAATGCTTACATTTTTAAAATTCTCGTCATACTGCGACATGCATACATAGTGAACCGGGAAATATCCCCTCGCTCTTTTGAATTCGTTGAAATCTTCATTAATGAAAGCACGGGTTATTTCCCTCGCACGGTCAGGTCTGAAGTTAAAGAAAATAATAGAATCATTTTCTTTGATGGTTGCCGTAGGTTTTCCATCTTGTGTAATCACACATGGTTTTACGAATTCGTCAAAAACTTTATTGTCATATGATGCCAGTACTCCCTTTGCCGCGGAATCAGCTTTTTCGCCCTCTCCCATTACCATAGCATTATAAGCTTTTTCTACTCTTTCCCACATTGTGTCGCGATCCATTGCATAAAAACGGCCCATTATCGTTGCAATCTTACCGATGCCTTTTTCTTTTATCACTTCTTCAAGTTGATTGATAAAATCAATTGAACTGTCAGGCGGAACATCCCTTCCGTCAAAGAAACAATGCACATAGACTTTTTCAAGACCCCCGGTCTTTGCAAGATCCAAAAGTGCATAGAGATGTGTATTATGGCTGTGTACTCCGCCGTCAGACAACAAACCGTATAGATGCAGGGCTGAGTCATGAATCTTACAGTTTTCAATGGCGTCCAGGAACTCTTTCTTTTGGTAAAATTCACCATCAAGTATTGATTTTGTAATTCGCGTCAGATCCTGGTAAACCACACGGCCTGCGCCTATGTTTGTATGTCCGACTTCCGAGTTGCCCATTTGTCCGTCAGGCAATCCTACATCCATGCCGCTGGCTGATAGTTTTGTATTGGGATATTCGTTGAAATATCTGTCAAGGTTAGGCGTATTTGCCTGGCTTACAGCATTGCCGTACGGATTGGGATTCAATCCATACCCGTCCAATATTATCAACGCTAAAGTTTTCTTTTTCATAAATTTCTCCGATTAATCGTTATAATTAACGATTTTAGCGAAGTCTTTTACTTTTAGGCTTGCTCCGCCAACCAGTCCGCCGTCTATGTCAGACATATTAAATAATTCAGTCGCATTTGCTGGTTTTACGCTTCCTCCGTATTGAATGACAATCGCTCTTGCAGCTTCCCTCGAGTAAAGTTTTTCAACCATTTTCCTTATGATTCCGCACACCTCGTTGGCTTGTTCGGTTGTTGCGGTTTTACCGGTGCCAATTGCCCATATGGGTTCGTATGCTATTACCATTTTTTTGACTTGCTCTTCACCAAGACCATTTAAGGCAATCTTAATTTGGAACTTTACGCGTTCCTCAGTAACACCAAGCTCCCTTTGATCAAGAGACTCTCCGACACAAACTATCGGTACCATTCCATAATTAAAAGCAGCATGCACTTTTTTATTTACGGTATGACTGCTTTCTGCAAAGTATTCCCGTCTTTCAGAATGGCCTATTATTACATACTTTATACCCATATCAACCAGCATCGGCGCAGAAACTTCACCGGTAAATGCTCCGTTGTCTTCCCAATGCATGTTCTGGGCTGCAATTTCTATGTTAGTTCCGGCTGCTGCATCAATTGCCGTCTGAAGTGAAACAAATGGAACTCCGCAGACTACGATGTCTTTCGCATCTTTAACTTCTTCAGCCAATTCCCTAATAAAATCACCTGTTTCTGATGGGGTTTTATTCATTTTCCAGTTTCCTGCGATAACTTTCTTTTTTGGCACTTTATCAAGAAGGCAATCTATGCCGGGCAGAATTTTCCCCTCAAGGAATTCAAGTGCAGCTCCTCCGCCGGTTGATATATGGGAAACCTTGTCTGCATAGCCCAGAAGTTCTATTGCAGCTGCGCTGTCGCCGCCGCCTATTATTGATATTGCATCAGCTTTTGATACGGCTTTTGCGATTTCTTCGGTTCCCTTAGCAAAGTTTTCGAACTCGAAAACACCCATCGGACCATTCCAGATAATTGTTTTGGCTTTTCTTATTGCATTAGAATATTTCTCAATGGTAAGGGAGCCTATGTCAACACCCATCCATCCATCGGGCATCGCATCAGATGGAACATATTTATATTCAGTATCATTTTTAAACTCTTTAATAACAATTGAACCTATAGGAAGCATAATCTCTACATTGTCTTTTTCGGCTTTCTTCATGATTTCCTTTGCAAGAGGTATCTTGTCTTCTTCACAAAGGGAGCTTCCTATTTTATAGCCTTTGGCTTTTAGGAATGTATATGCCATTCCGCCGCCAATAATTAAAGTATCAACTTTTTCAATGAGATTATCAATAACGCCGATTTTGTCTGATACTTTTGCCCCGCCCAGGATTGCGATAAAAGGTCTTTCAGGATTTTTAAGGGCTTTACCCATAAAATTCATTTCTTTTTGAATCAGGAATCCGCATACTGCCGGCAGATAGTTGGCCAATCCCGCTGTAGACGCATGCGCCCTGTGCGCTGTCCCGAAGGCATCGTTAACAAAAATTTCTCCCAGCGACGCAAGTTTCTCAGCAAAAGCCGGATCATTTTTCATTTCTTCTTTATGATATCTTACATTTTCCAAAAGCATGACTTCGCCTTCTTTGAGAGCTTCTGCTTTTGCAAAAGCATCATCACCGATGACATCCGCTGCCATGATAACTTCCTGTCCAAGCAGCTTGGAAAGTCTTTCGGCAACCGGCTTAAGACTGAACTCCGGTTCAAAGCCTTCCTTTGGTCTTCCAAGATGCGAAACAAGTATAGTTTTCGCTTTATTTTCTATAAGGTATTTGATTGTAGGCAGCGCGCCCCTTATTCTCTTGTCATCGGTTATTTTGCCTTCTTGGTCCAACGGCACATTGAAATCCATCCTTGCGATGACTTTCTTCCCGACAACTTCGATATCTTCTATTGTTTTTTTGTTGAGCATTGACATTCTTTTATTCCACCTCGTCCAATATTATAATACAGCTTTCATATGCAATCCGCTGTTTTTATTTAAATTAATCAGGTCCTATAGATTTCCAGCCATTATACCTATATTTGGGTCAATCATCTCTCAGATAATTGACCCAAATAATAAAAGGCCCGTTAACGGGCCTTTTAAAATGCTTTTTACCGGGCATCCACTGAGGCCATGTAACTGATAAGATCAATAACCTTGTTCGAGTAGCCCCACTCATTGTCATACCAAGATACAACCTTAACGAAAGTATCGGTAAGCGCAACCCCTGCTTTTGCATCAAATATTGATGTCCTTGGGTCTGTAATGAAATCGCTTGATACAACAGGTTCTTCTGTATAACCTAGAATACCCTTGAGAGCTCCCTCTGATGCTTCTTTCATAACTTTGCATATTTCTTCGTATGTGGCAGGCTTTTCAAGATTACATGTAAGGTCAACAACTGATGCATCAGGTGTCGGCACTCTGAAAGCCATACCTGTAAGTTTGCCGTTAAGTTCAGGAAGAACAACGCCTACTGCAATTGCTGCGCCTGTAGTTGAAGGTATGATATTCTGCGCACATGCTCTACCAAGTCTCCAGTTTTTCTTCGAAGGACCATCAACAGGTTTCTGTGTTGAAGTATAAGAATGAATTGTAGTCATAAGGCCGTCTTTGATTCCAAAATTATCATTTAAAACTTTAGCTACAGGTGCAAGACAGTTGGTTGTACATGATGCATTTGATACCACATCCATATCGGATGTATATGTATCATTGTTAACGCCCATGACAAACATAGGTGTTTCTTTGTCCTTTGCAGGAGCACTTATTATAACTTTTTTAGCTCCGCCCTTAAGATGTGCAGAAGCTTTTTCGGTTGTTAGGAATATGCCGGTTGACTCAACAACATAATCTGCATTGCATTCGCCCCAGGGAATTTCAGCCGGGTTCATGCTTGCATATACGGAAATTTCTTCTCCGTTAACAACCAGTTTTCCATTTTCTGTACTTACTTCACCGTCGAATCTTCCGTGAACCGTATCATACTTTGTCATATATACCATATAGTCAAGATCCATGAAAGGGTCGTTGATTCCTACTACGGTTACATTTGGATTCGCAGCGGCAGCCCTGAATACGAGCCTTCCGATTCTTCCAAAACCATTAATTCCAATTTTTACAGACATTTTTGTCCCTCCTAAAAATTTATACACATTATAAAATCATAGCTATTTTACATTAGTTGAACTATATTTTCAACAACATAAATTAACTTTTTGTTAAAATTTTATCAATCTCCTCATTCTGTCTTAAGAAATCAGTTTAAGCATCAGTTTTTCAAGTGTTTCGAGATTAAAAATTCCAATTCTTTCATTGGTTCCGTGAACTTTTTCCATGCCAGTGCTTATGGTAAGTGCCTTTATGCCTTTATGATATATTATATTGGTATCGCTGCCGCCGCCGCTGTGTTCATCCCTATAAGGAATTCCCAAGTCAGCACATGCTTTTTTAAACTTGACCAGCATTGTCTCTTCACTTCCGACTGCGAAAGAATTATATTCCCTTACCATGTCAATTTCAAGACCTGCACCCATTGCAGCTGTGTGTTCCTTAAATTTACCGACGATTTCATCAGTCAATTTAACAAGTTTTTCAAGATTTCTGCTTCTGATTTCACCTTTGACGGTAACTTTATCACATACAATATTCAATGCTCTTCCGCCATCTATTATCCCGATGTTTGCCGTCGTTTCCTCATCAATCCTTCCAAGCGGCATATCTGCGATAGCTCTGGATGCAGCCACAATCGCACTAATGCCTTTTTCAGGCTCCATTCCGGCGTGGGCAGCTTTTCCTGTTACAACCGCTGTGAAGGTGTTATGAGAAGGTGATGTAATAGTAGCTTTTCCAATATCGTCTCCTGAATCCAGAACATATGCGAAATCAGCTTTTACTTTTGATGTATCAAGATACCTTGCTCCTACAAGGCCTATTTCCTCTGCAATTGTGAATACCAGCCACACATCGCCCCTTTGGCTTTTATATGTTTTTAGGTTGTCCGCCAGATTCAGCATAGCGGCTACTCCTGAAAGGTCGTCCGAACCAAGTACGGTTTCGCCTTCGCTGTATATGTAACCTTCCTTAATAACCGGGACTTTGCCGATGCAGGGATAAACTGAATCCATATGTGCAAGGAACATAACGGATTGAAGCGAAGAATCACCTGGAATCCTGCATATAACATTCCCTGCATTCCCGCCTGCTTTTTCAGCAGCGTCGTCTTCCCTCGGTTCATAACCAATGTCACTCAGTCGTTTAATGATGTGGTCGGCCATCTGCCTTTCCTTCAGGCTTTCGTTGTCAACCCTTACAAGGGTCATGAATTCCTCAACTATTCTACTGATCATCTTTAAGTTTCCCTTCCTTTTTTAATGCTTGAAAATCATTCTGTCTTAATGCTTCATATAGTATTACAGCTGCTGCATTCGAAAGGTTCAGCGACCTGGCCTCACCGGCCATTGGTATCCTGATGCACTTATCATAATTTTCTCTTAATAAGACCTCATCAAGTCCCTTTGTTTCTTTTCCAAAAATCAAATAATCGTTTGGCAAATATTGAACTTCAGCGTATGACCTTAGCGCCTTTGTGGATGCAAAATAAAAATTCCAATCCTTATTTTTATCAAAAAAATCTTCGATGCTGTCATAGTATTTAACAGTTACAAATTTCCAGTAATCCATCCCCGCTCTTTTCAGATACCTGTCCGCAGTAGAAAACCCAAGGGGTTTTACAAGATGCAGCATTGTACCTGTCGCGGCACACGTCCTTGCTATATTTCCGGTATTCGGGGGTATTTCCGGTTCAACTAAAACTATATTCATTCATTTCCTGCTTCTAGTTAGTAATTTTATTAAAATCGGAGTCTTAATAGATATCGCATGCTCCGGGCAAAGCTCCTGGCAGCAGAAACATCTGATGCAGCCTTTGTAATCGAAATCAGGAATAGAATTTTTCATGACAATGACTTCCGCAGGGCAGTTTTTCCTGCAGATTTCACAGCCAATGCACATATCTTCGTTAACAATAGGCTTTGCTTTAAACTTAGTCAGAATCCCGCTGTTTAAGATACCTTTGCTTTTTATTCCCATGCTTTTCTTAAAAGGAATATCAAAATCAGGGCACTCAAATCCTTTTATTTCATCGCCTGCGGCTTCATAATCAAGATCGACTCCCCTGGCAGCAACCTGGGTTAGAATATAAGAATCTTCAACACTAAGTTTTATAACATCATGTGCTGCTTTGTCAGCGAGATAAGGGCTGGTAGATGCAATAATTACTCCGAGTTTTCTCGGTGTTCCCGCGGACGGCCCGTTCCCCTCCATAGCCATGATTCCGTCTATAATTGAAAGACCTGGTTTTACAGCTTCGCAGATATCGATTATATTATCTGCAAAAGCGTCATAATCAGGCATATTCATGTGATGCGTGGCTTTTTCAATTCCTGCGATTGCCCCGAACATATTTTTAACCGCTCCTGTAAAAACCATCATCCCATGTGTCTTCAGTTTACTTAAATTAATTATAAAATCAACCTCGAGCAAAGGGGTAATTAAATTGAAGCTTCTTTTTCTTCCAAGGCAATCCGATGTCTTTCTTGTAACTGAAGTATCGAAATTCATTTCAATACCGTACTTTTTACAGATATTAGAAATCCCGCAGGACTTGTACAATACGTTTAGTATTGTCTTATTGTACAATCCTCCGGGACTTTCCACAACGATTGGTACTCCGCCTGCCTCTTTAACAAGCCTTCCGACAGCTCCTACCAACGCCGGGTTGGTGGTGGCACAGTTATCCGGGCTCTGAGGAAGAAGAAGATTAGGTTTCAGCGCAACTTTCATACCATTGTATATATAGCTTTTGATACCGCCTATGTCATCAAGTGCATTTCTTACAGCTTGATAAACAACTTCATCATCATATGATGTGCATTTCCTTAAGCTTACTCGTTTACTGAAATCTTCCATATCAGGATCTTCAGGAGCTGAAGTATTCGTTCAGTTCGCTTACCAGTTTGTTAGGATCAATTCCATGAACTGCCGAAGCCTGTTCAATGCTTTCGCCTGAAGCCGACGGGCATCCTATGCAGTGCATGCCGTTTTTAAAGAAAATCTGTGCACTGTCCGGATCCATTCTCAGAACATCCATTATTATCATGTCTTTGCTGACTTTAGCCATTACTTTTCCTCCGTTAAATAATTTCTATTAATTATACCCTTTTATCAAGCATTTATACTATTAAGTTCTTCTTCCAGCCGCATGGCTATCTCATCAAGGAGTTCCTCAGCCATTGCAACCCTTACATTCGCTGATTCGCAAAGCTGTGCCATGTCCCCTGTCATAATTCCATCCTCGATTGTCATTATACTGGCCTTCTCAAGGCTGTCGGCAAATTTTATAAGCCCTTCAATGCCGTCTAATTCACCGCGTTTTCTCAGGGCGCCGCTCCATGCAAAAATCGTAGCCATTGCGTTTGTAGAGGTTTTCTCTCCCTTTAAGTGCCTGAAATAATGCCTTGTTACGGTACCATGCGCCGCCTCAAACTCATAATAGCCTTCCGGCGATACCAGCACGCTGCTCATCATTGACATACTTCCAAAAGCCCTGGCAACCAGGTCTGACATAACATCTCCATCGTAATTTTTACAAGCCCATACCATTCCGCCTTTGCAGCTGATAACACGTTGTATGGCATCGTCAATTAGTGTGTAGAAAAACTCAATCCCGGCTTTTTCAAATGCTTCCTTATACTCTTCGAAAAC